>Ga0209992_10001014_pt1 | contig 32708 bp, 29 predicted proteins | sample 2SBtaG_2_FD_182564 | JGI IMG/M metagenome (GOLD analysis project Ga0209992, IMG submission 182564) | Deep subsurface microbial communities from Kolumbo volcano to uncover new lineages of life (NeLLi) - 2SBTROV12_ACTIVE470 metaG (SPAdes)... | ecosystem: Environmental > Aquatic > Marine >... | reverse complement strand
GAGATGCATGGTCGGCAACATTAAAAGGTGAAAAGCGAGTTTCTGTTATTTATTTTGGAGATGGGTGCTTTGAAGAAGGCGTTTTGCATGAATCAATGAATTTTGCCACTTTGCATAAATTACCAGTTATTTTTGTTTGTGAGAATAATGGTTATTCTGTGTACACTCAATTAAAAGAAAGGCAGGCAAGTAGAAAGATAATTGATATTGCTAAAGCACATGGATTGCAAACACATACCGCAGAAGGTAATGATGTTTTAGATATCATGGAGGTTGTCTATAATTCGATTACACGTGCAAGAGATGGTGATGGGCCGCAATTTTTTGAATTTCAAACATATAGATGGTTAGAGCATTGTGGACCAGATGATGACGATCATCTTAATTATCGACCACCGGGAGAGTTATCAACTTGGAGAGATAAATGTCCAATAGAAAAATTAAAACAGCATATTGTAAAAAACAATACAGATTACGAAAAACAATTTCAGTTGATTGAAGAAGACATTAATACTGAGATTAATGAAGCGTTTGAGTTTGCAGAAAACAGTTCTATTCCATTGATAGATCAGCTGGATAGGTATATATATGCGTGATTCACACAATAAAAATATCAGAAAATTGACATTTTCTGAGGCAATTCGTGAAGGTATTGATCAGGTAATGAAAGACGATTCTAATCTTATTGTTATTGGTGAAGGTGTGCCAGATCCAAAGTCAATATTTGAAACCACTAAAGGATTGCAAGAAAAATTTGGAAAAAATCGTGTTTTTGACATGCCATTATCAGAGAATGGAATGACTGGAATCTGTATTGGTGCAGCATTAAATGGAACTCCTGTTCTTATGATTCACCAGAGAATTGATTTTGCATTATTAGCAATGGATCAAATTATTAATAATGCAGCAAAATGGCATTATATGTTTAATGGGCAATCTTCTGTTCCAATTGTGATCAGGGTTATAGTTGGCAGAGGTTGGGGGCAAGGGCCGCAGCATTCACAGAATCTTCAAGCACTTTTTGCACATATTCCAGGCTTAAAGGTGGTTACACCAGCCACTGCAAAAGATGCAAAAGGGATGATAATTGCCGCACTTAAAGATAAAAATCCAGTTATTTTTATTGAACATCGATGGTTGCATCATATTGAAGATGCAGTTCCTGAAGAAACGTATCCTTCTAAGTTAGATAGGGCTCAGATATTACGGTATGGATTAGATGTTACAATTGTTGCTAATTCATTAATGACAATTGAAACGATGAAAGCAGCTAAAAAGCTCTCGGAAGTTGGAATAGACGTTGAAATTGTTGATCTAAGGTCAATTAAACCCATTGATTTAGACACAATTCTAAAATCAGTTTCTAAAACAAAAAACCTTGTCGTTGTAGACTCTGCATGGAAAACTGGAGGGGTTTCTGCGGAAATTATAGCTCTAGTCTTAGAATCTAGTTTTGACTTATTAGAGAGGGCGCCATTAAGAATAACTTCTCCAGACCATGTGGTGCCAACATCACACTATTTGGCTGATGAGTATTATCAGGATGCCAAACAAATTTCTTTGCATGTGTTAGAGTATTTTGATCAACAAGATAGCATGGATATGGTTAATAAAATATTTAAAACAAATGACCCAAAAGATGTTCCAAATAGGGAGTTTCATGGTCCTTTTTAATTAAAAAATAGGTTGGAGTTATATTATGATAAATGGTATCGATGTAAGATTTTCAAATACCGCAAGCCCTATTCCAGGAGATGAGTGGACAAATTTAACAGCAGATAAAAGAATAGGTCTTGTAGAAAAGTCTATTCAAGATTTCTCGCGTGATATGGATGTCAGTATTGACCTTGATGTTGTTGAGGCTAGTGAAGGAGGACAAATTTCTGTTTCAATTAATGATACATTATCTGCAGCTGAGCGAGGGCCTTTACTATTAGATATGGAAGAATTTTTGAAGCTTAATGTGGATGAGGGTATTACTGTTTGGCACGACCCTATTGGAGATAAGAGTTCATTGAGAAATTTAAGAGGTATTGAGGTTTTATCATGAGTAAATCAGTTATGACAAATGATGGTGAGTTAATTTTAGATTCTCACAAATTGGCTTATCATATGGATAGGATTAATGCATGGGAATCTGGAGAGAGGATAGCTCCAGTTACAGTTGATATGGCCTTAACAAGGGCATGTGGCTCAATGTGTAAATTTTGTTATGCCATGATGCAAGAACCACAGAAAAGACACGGTATTAAAACTCATCATGCTTTAAATTTACTAGATGATTTCGCAGAAATTGGAGTGCGTGGAGTATCGCTTGTATCTGATGGAGAGAGTACATTATCAAAAGCCTATGTTCCTTTTATTCAGCATGCATCAGAACTTGGCATAAATACTGGAAATGCAACTAACGCTTGGGAGTGGGGCCCTGAGAAGAGTGAGCAAGTTCTTCCACATATGAGTTGGATTAGATTTACGGTCGCGGCCGGTACGCCTGAGAGGTACGCAGAAATAATGTACAAAGGTCCAGAACATACAGAGGTGTATGATAAGGCTATAAAAAATATTAAGTATGCTGTTGACTTTAAGAGAAAACATAATCTTGAAGTAACTCTCGGAATACAAATGGTATTAATGCCAGAGTTTCAAGATGAGATTATTCCATTTGCTAAATTAGGTGTGGATTTGGGCGTGGACTATGCAGTAATCAAGCACTGCTCTGATGATGAATATCAAACATTGGGAGTTGATTATAGTAAGTATGAACAAATGTATGCTCTATTAGAGCAGGCTGAGAGCTTGAGTACAGAAAAAACAAAGATAATTGTAAAGTGGGATAAAATTAATGATAAAGGAAAGCCATCGTATAATAGATTTTATGGCCCTCCATTTCTTTTGCAAATTAGTGGGAGTGGATTGGTAGCACCATCAGGAATGTTTTTTAATGCTCGTTATTCAAAACTTCATATAGGTGATTTTACAACTGAAAGATTTATTGATATTTTTAATTCAGATAAATATTGGAATGCAATGAATTATTTGGCATCGCCAGCATTTGATGCTCAGACTATGATGGGTACATTACCAATTCAACATTATATAAGTACCGCGCTTGATAATCATGTTAAGGGTATTGAAAGACTGAAGGAAGGTAGTGGGGAAAATCCGCTACATTCCAATTTTTTATAAATTTACTTAATAGGGGTGATAAATGAATGAAGGTTTTATAGATAAAAATTCTATACAGGACATGGCGGCAATCGGTATGCAGAATATTCATGTTGATTTAACAGGGTTTATTGTTAATTTATTGTTGGCAATTTTTTTGTCTTATATTGTATCTATTTTTTATATACGCTATAGTAGAGCACTATCAAATCGAACTGCATTTGCGCAGAACTTTATTATAATAGCGATGACGACTATGCTAGTAATATCTATTGTAAAGTCGTCATTAGCTCTTTCTTTAGGCTTGGTTGGTGCGCTTTCTATAGTTAGGTTTAGAGCTGCAATTAAAGAACCCGAAGAGTTATCATATTTATTTCTTACTATTGCAATAGGTTTAGGACTTGGTGCAAACCAAAAAGTAATAACAATTTTATCTGTATTTATAATACTTTCTGTAATAGCATTAAAAGGCAGATATCAACGTATTGAGAGAATTGGTGAAGACACTTTGTTGTCAATAAGCATTAAAGAAGAAAGCCTGGATCTTTCAGATATAGTTGAGATAGTTAGTCAAAATGCAGACACTGTATATTTAAAAAGGTACGATTATATAGGTGAAAAAAATGGGGGGGTTGATATATTACTTGCAGTCAACTTCAGTCTATTGGACAACCTTGAAAAAACAAAAAACGACATTCTTAAAATAGATAATGGTGCAAAGGTAAGTTATCTTGACAATAAGGTGAACTTGTAATTGAAAATTAAATCAAAAAATAGTAACTTTTCATATTTTAAAACTATAAAGAAGTTTTTTAACGGAAGAGTTGTTAACTTTAGAAATTTTACTATTGTGTTTACTGGCGTACTCTTCTTTATATACGGAGCTTATTCTTATAGAAATAACTCAATACAAAATTTTTTATCTATGTCCTTAACCGTCCTCACCTATCCGTATAACTTTATTAAATCCAATAGTGAGTATGTTGACGCTTTTAATATTAGCATGCCTTTTTCAAGCTATCAAGAATTATCGTCTTTAAGAGATAAAGCTTTAGAAAGAAACACACTAAGAGGGTTGAATAATAAATATGTTAAAGCAAAATATGATAATGATATTAAGATAAAAGTTCGTTTGAAGGGAGGTGTTGCAAGTGACCATTTGTCAGGTGAAAAATGGTCTTTCCGTGTCAAAGTACAGGGTAATAATAGAATCCATGGAATGAAGAGCTTTTCCCTAATGGACCCTGAAAGAAGAGGCTTTATGCATACATGGTTTTTAAGGAAAGTTATGAAGCGTGAAAACTTAATAAGTAAAAGATATAAGTTCGTAGAGCTTGCGATAAATGGAGACAGTAAAGGAATTTATGCTATGGACGAGCATTTGGATACTGTAATGTTAGAGAACAACAAGAAAAAAGATTCGGTTATTATCAGATTTATGCAAGAGCCACTTTTTTATGAAAAGACCGCATGGAATAGAGAGCCATCTGGCAACGATGATTACTATTATTCTATGGATATAGGAACATTCTCTAATTTTAAGGTCGATAGTAGTAATTATCACAAAGATATGTATGATAGAGCTGCGTCCTTATTGGATGGCTTTAGGAAGGGTAGTCTTAGTACGTCAGAAGTTTTTAATACAAAATCTTTGGCAAAGTGGTTTGCTGTAACTGATGTATTAGGTGCGTGGCATGGGTTTAGCTTTAATAATATGAGATTTTATTACAATCCTATAGACGGAAAACTAGAGCCAGTACCAGATGATCATTACAATGAGGCACAGGGTAGAGTTGATACTTCTCGCGTTTTTAGATTAAATGATAATTACAATAAAGGAAAGTTTCTATCAAGTTTGTTTGATGATATGGATTTTACGGAGATGTACTTAAAAGAGCTTAATAGAGTTACAAAAAAAGAATACATAGACAACTTGTGGAATGAATTTGAAGCTGAAATCAGCTCTACTATTAATATTTTAAGAAAAGATTATTTTAATTTTAATTTTGATAGGGAGCGTGATGATTCTAAAGGTACTATAGAGCGGCTTATTTCTATTGGAAAAACAGGTAAAAAGGAATTCTATCGCAACCAGGAAGTATTGAGAGATGTTTTAGACGTTTATAAAGGGGTGCATGCTAATTTTAATAGAGTCCAAGATGGATATATTTGGCTTGATATGGCGTCTACAAAAAGCATTCCCATGGAAATACTTTCTCTTTCTATAAGGGGTATTCCATATTATCCTGAGAATGGTAGAAAAATATTAAAAGGAAAAAAAGAGTTAAAGCCAATGGAATATCAACCCATTGTTTTTAAAGCAAATGGTAAGATTAATAATGAAAATATTAAGCATGACGAAATTAATGTTATGTATAGAGTGCTTGGCTCGAATGAAGTTAAAGAAACTGGTGTAAGTAAATATAACTCATTTAGTATGCAGCAATGGAATAATAGCTTTTTAGGAAATAAATCAAATTTTATTGATTATGACTTCGTTAAACTTGATGGCAATATCATTAATGTTGAAAGGGGTACCCATGTTCTTTCATCAGATTTGATAATACCAAAAGGGTATGAATTGAATATTGAACCAGGCGCCATTTTAGATCTAAATAATAATTCTGCAATTATCTCACACTCTCCAATTATTTCTGTTGGCAATAAGGATAATAAAATACAATTTGTATCATCAGATGGTACTGGGCAGGGGGTTGTAATAATAGAGTCGCCCAATAAAAGCTTGTTGTCTAATACTGTATTTAAAGGATTGTCCAAGATATCTAGAAAGGGTTTTGGAATGACTGCCTCTGTGGTGTTCTATAAATCACCAGTCTATATGGAAGATGTGAATTTTATCAACAATAAATCTGGAGATGATTATCTAAATATTATTCACTCTAGTTACTTTATTAAAGACAGTTTATTTGAAGACACTGTATCTGATGCTTTAGATTCTGATTTTTCAAATGGAAAAATAATTAACACCGTGTTTAATAATATAGGCATTGTTAATAGTTCTGGTGGAGACGCTATTGATTTATCTGGAAGCTCTGTAGTAATTAATAATGTGTACATTAACAGCGTTAATGACAAGGGTATTAGTTTTGGTGAGGGGAGTGTTGGCGACCTTAAGGATGTAAAGATTTCTAATGCAAGTATTGCAATTGCCGTAAAGGACTCATCATATGTAACTATTGAAGACTTATTAGTATCAAAGTCTAACATTGGGCTTGCATTGTTTAATAAAAAGAAGGAGTATGACGGAGGTAAAATAAACGCAGAAAATGTTAATTTTATGAGAGTGGGTTATAAGTATCTTCTTGAAGAAAAATCAAGGTTAGTAATTGATAGTAATGAATACAAATCAAATTCAGACAATCTTAAAGCAACATTATATAAATAAATTATGCGTTCTAGTAATAATCCCTCATACAGATATGAAAAAAAATATATGATCCAAGGAGTATCTTATGAAACAGTTAGTTCGATAATTACTTCACATCCGGCATTTTTTAAAAAACAACATAACTCAAGAAATATTAATAATATATATTTTGATACATTTGATCGTCAATTTGTCAATGAGAATCTTGATGGTTTGAGTGTAAGAACAAAGCCGAGAATTAGGTGGTATGGTCAAAAATTTGGTAAGGTTGTATCTCCAAAGCTGGAATTGAAACATAAGGAAAATTCCTTGGGCACCAAGAGCGTTTATCCTCTTAAAAAAGGTTATTTTAAGGTGGAGAATGATTTCAACCCAAACGACTTGGCTCAGTTTATTCTGTTGCAAGATATTCCCAATACTGTTCAATCTTTTTTAAGGATGTTAACTCCCGTACTATTAAATCATTACTCTAGAGATTATTATGTGTCTAATGATAATAAATTTAGGATAACCGTAGACTATGCGATAAATTACAATTCTTTGGAAGTTTTACAGTCAAATTTGCTAAACTCTTCTGTGAGCCCTTCCAATGTTATTATTGAAGTTAAGTACGATGAAATAAACTGTGACATGGCCGATAATATTACATCTTTTATTCCATTTACTATAACAAAAAGTTCAAAATATGTAACAGGCTCGTTTCTAACGAATTATTGGGGTTATTAGAATTTTCCATCTACAATAACCATGACACATAAGAAAAAGATTCTTTTAACAGAGGATAGTATTAAAGAATTTATTTTGGCAAACATTGAGGGTAAGCATCCCCCTAAAAAAGCCCTACATGACTTTAGGCTTAATAATAATTCTAAAGTTATTAATAGCCTTAACGCTAAAGATATTAAAACATTGCATAAAAATACAGTTATTTTTATTTCTGATAGGCCTAATTTTTTCTTTTTGAGGGTATCAAAGTCCTTAATGAATAAAGGTATAAATACCATATTACTTACAAGGTGGGGTGTAGACAGTACACATAGTTATTTCTTTAATAAGGTGTTTTTATTTGATTCATTACTTGATTTATATTTATTGGAAGAAGTTGAATGTATAAGTATTTACGTTCAATCATGGGTGGGTTGGTTTTTCTTGCCGGTATTTATAGATCTTATAACAAAAGTTAAAGTTTTTTGCAATGTAAATGATTCATCAATATTATTGTTTGATGAAGTTAAAAATTTTTACCTTCTAGGGTTTTCAAAAGAAATTGCAATTTTTGATATAGAGTGCGAAAAATATTTATATAAAAAATTAAGTTTGGTAACGCATCCATATAAGGATATTGATTTTGTAGAGGGTGTGCTTTCTAACAAATCATCGTTCTACTTTCCATGCTATCCATTAAACGAATTTATTTACAACAATAAGTGCAGATCACCAGACATTGTCAATCTTGTGTTTATCGGAGGAATACCATTTGATATCAAAGATGAATCAATATTTAAAGATGCAAAGATACATGGTGTAGTTCAAAATATGATAGAACAAAATATAAATGTGACTATTCTAAACAACCCATTAATGACAGAGTCTGAAGCTAGCTTCCAGTCTAAGTATAAATTTTTTAGCAATTTGTCAAAAAGTAGTAAAAATTTTAACTTTAAATCAGGCTATCCACCTTGGGATCTGTATGAACATACACATAATTTTTCGTATGGAATAATGATCTATGATTTTTCTGACATATTGATTAGCAATAGGCATATTCGTTCAATTGTACCTTCAAAATTTTTTACTTATATGGAGATAGGTATCCCAGTTATAGTTGTTGACGAGATGGAGGCTGTTGCAAATATTGTTTTAGAGAATAACTTAGGTATAGTAATTTCTTACAAGCGAATAGATGATTTACATAAGATAATCAACTCTAGACATATAGAATATGATAGTTTTATTTCATCAATTTCAAGCTACAACAAGAAAAATAATATTGAGACAAGAATAAATGATTTATTAACATATTTCACTTAATTATGAATATAAAATTATTAGTGGCTACAGCTGTGTTTTCCCCCTTTATTCTTATAATAAGACTGGTTAAGCCAATATTTTTGTTAAGGGTAGGACGGGTTCGAACAGATAGAATTGGCCATCTAGCTGGCAATATGGATAGGCATATTAATATTATTAATAATAATATAGACTCTGAAGCGATTGATTTTTACTATGTTTATGGTCATATATCAAATAGATATTTGCTTAAGATGTGGTCACAAGAAGTAAAGATAGCGCAAGGATTTTTTTCATACTTTTTATACGCAATAGATATTGTAAATTCTTTTATTCCTGGTGGGGGTAGTCATGCAATACCCGAGTTGCAGGACGACCAAGATAATTTAAATTATTATCATTGCAGCGCTCCTAATCTAAAATTTAATAAGCGAGAAAAGGAAAAAGGAGAGAATTATCTAAAATCAGTTGGATTATCAAAGACAGATAGGTTTGTTTGTTTTTGTGTTCGAGACGAAGCATTCCTAAAAGAAATTTTTCCCAATAATGATTTTTCTTACCATGATTATAGAAATGCTAATATTGAGACACATGTAGAGGCATTGGAGAAATTTATAGGTGGTGGTAATGGTATTTACAAAAAAGCAATACGAATGGGTAGTGTTGTGGAATCTAAACTAACATCAAAAAAAATAATAGATTATTCGTCGAGTGAGAATAGAAATGAATTTTTAGACCTTTTCTTATCATACAAGTGTGATATTTTTTTGAATAGTGGGTCTGGACTTGATGCGGTTCCTAGACTTTTTAGAACCTCATTAGTTTCTGCAAATGTTGCTCCAATGGGGTATATCGGTGCCAATCCGATTGTGTTTACTCCTAAAAAATACTGGCACATTAAAGATAAAAGATTTTTAACTTTTAAAGAGGTGATACAGTCCGATATTGGCTATTATCTTCATTCTAGTGATTATGTTAATAATGGGATTAGATTGGTAGAAAACACTTCTGATGACATTTATCATGCTTTATTGGAGGCAGATGATAGGATTAATGGATCCTGGAATCCAGGTGAAGAGGATTTATATATGCAAGAAAAATTTCAAAGCTTATTTTTACCAGATCCTAGGTTTCCGTCAACAAGGGCGCCTATATCGTCACATTTTCTAAGAAATAATATCGACCTTCTGGTTGATTAGTAACTTTTGTTTATTATGAACAACAATATTAGCACAACAAAAGTTCTTATAGAATTGATAAAGAAGAGTCCGGCGCATTTTTCCCGGTTGGTTTTAGTTGTCATGGTTGAAAGTGTTGTGTTGGCTGCGGCTGTTGTTTCGATTATTCCATTAGCGGACTATATGCTTGATCAGAATCTTTCCAATGCGAGTGAATTTACCCAAATAATAGTAGGCTTGTTGCCATACTTTAGTTTAGCGCCGGATTACTGGTCATTTGGTTTATTGTTTGTTTCTTTAAGCATGCTTGGGGCCATTATTAAAGTGCTATCAACATATTTGATACTAAAAATTAAATACTCAATCATAAAGAGGATGTTGAATGAAATTTTGTCTAATTTTTTAAATTCAAGATGGAGCTTTTTTTCGGATTCAAACCAGGGTGTTTTAATGAACACGTTAAATAAAGAGTTGGGCATAGTTAGTGATACATTTGGTCACTTGGCAATGCAATTTGCACGAATATTTCAAATCTTTGTATACTTATTTGTTCCGTTTTATATTAATTTTGAGATAACCATTACAATGGTAATATTGACGGCTTTTTTTGCAGCCCCATTTCTTCTTCTTGGTCGCTATAGTTATAGGCTTGGTAAAATTAGTACAGATTTGGCAAATAAAATGGCTGGTATCTTCGCAGAGACCTTGCAGGCAGCTAAAATTATTATAGGTTATGCTAGGCAAGATAAATCTAGAGAAAGGTATATATCGGCTTACAGTAGGTACATGGACTCCACTATTAAGTCTCAAACTCTGCAGTCAGGAACGTCCATACTTTTTCTCCCACTTGGAATGCTTTCTGTTGTTTTAGCCATTGGATTTTTTATGCAAAATAATGGCAACATCCAGTTGTCCGAGTTAACTGCAATTATGTATAGTTTGTTGTCCTCAGCACCATTAATAGCTGCCTTTTTACAAACAAATGTGAGTATAGTCAATTTCGTGCCGAGTTATGAACAGATAGCTTCTTTACAGGATAAGTCATTAAAACTTGCTGAAATTAAAGGTCCAATTATTTTTTCTAATTTAGGTCGAGGTGTTACGATAAAGGATGTAAGCTTCTCTTATAACAGAGAAAAGAGCACTTTTGATAAACTAAATATGGAAATTAAGAGTGGAGAAATGACGGCAATTGTTGGTGAATCCGGTTCTGGAAAGTCAACAATAGTTGATCTTGTTATGGGATTGCAAATACCGAGCAATGGAACTGTAGAAGTTGATAATGTTTCATTATCTGATTTGGATCAGAATAGCTTCAGAGAAAAAATTGGTTATGTTCCTCAAGATCCTATATTATTTAACGCATCTATAAAAGATAACTTGCTATGGTCCAATAGTTTGGCTTCAGAAGAGGACATTATGAATTCTTTGAAATTGTCAAATTCAGATTCATTTGTAAATCATCTTCCTAATGGCATTGATACTATAGTAGGTGACAGAGGGGTTCGCCTATCTGGCGGGCAGAGACAAAGAATTGCGTTAGCTAGAGCTTTGGTTAGAGATCCTGAATTGATTATATTAGATGAGGCAACCAGTTCTCTTGACACTGAATCAGAGCTAATGATTCAAAGGTCTATTGAAGAGTTGTCTGGAAAGATGACTGTGTTAGTTGTAGCTCACAGACTGTCGACAATAAAAAAATCTAACGCGGTGTATGTATTAAGGGATGGTGGTGTTGTTGAATACGGGTCTTTTAAGAAGCTTAGTTTAATCGAGGACAGCGCTTTAAGCAAGATGTTAGTAATGCAAGATCATAGTAGCTAAGAAATTTATGTGCACAATATTAGAATTAATAGGGCGAAAAAAAAATCTTTTCGTTGATGATAAGAATACGAATTACGACAGGCTAAAAAATATCGTTAATAATTCAAATTTCTTAGTAATTGGTGGTGCGGGTTCAATAGGTCAAGCCGTAGTTAAAGAGATTTTTAAGCGAAACCCTAAAAAACTGCATGTTGTGGATATCAGTGAAAACAATCTTACTGAACTGGTGAGGGATGTTAGAAGTTCATTTGGTTATATTGAGGGTGATTTTAAAACCTTTGCACTAGATATTGGTTCAATAGAATACGATGCTTTTATTAAATCTGATGGAAAATATGATTACGTATTAAATCTTTCAGCTTTAAAGCATGTGCGTAGTGAAGAGGATCCATTTACATTGATGAGGATGATTGATGTAAATATCTTTAATACGGATAAAACTATTAAACAATCTATTGAAAATGGTACAAAAAAATATTTTTGTGTAAGTACTGATAAGGCTGCTAATCCAATCAACATGATGGGTGCAAGTAAGCGTATTATGGAAATGTTTTTAATGCGTAGATCTATGGATATTAATATATCAACAGCTAGATTCGCCAATGTGGCCTTTAGTGATGGATCGCTATTACACGGTTTTAATCAAAGAATTGAAAAACGACAGCCAATTGCTGCGCCGAGTGATATAAAGCGTTATTTTGTAACCCCACAGGAAAGTGGCGAGCTATGTTTAATGAGTTGTATATTTGGTGAAAATAGAGATATATTTTTTCCAAAACTAAGTGAATCTTTACACTTAATGTCTTTTGCAGATATTGCTATTAAATATCTTAAAGACAAAGGCTATGAGCCCTTCCTATGTAAAGATGAAGATGAGGCGAGAGAATTAATCAAAACCCTTCCAGAGCAAGGAAAATGGCCTTGTTTGTTTACTCAGAGCGACACAACTGGCGAAAAAGACTTTGAGGAGTTCTATACTGATAAAGAAGAGCTTGATATGGATCGATTTGAGAATTTAGGAATAATTAAAAATACTCCTAAATTTGACGAGGATAAGTTAAATAAATTCGAAAATACAATTAATAAGTTAAAATTAAGTCTTTCATGGACTAAACAACAGGTTATTGATCAGTTTTTTGTTATGATTCCAAATTTTGATTATAAAGATAAGGGTAAGTATTTAGATGGAAAAATGTAATTTTGACTAGGTTAAATCAAAAGACAGTTTGTATAGTTACAGGGACTCGCGCAGAGTATGGTTTGCTTCGTTTATTGATGAAGAAAATTAAGGAGTCTGAATATTTAGATTTACAGATTATAGTAACTGGCGCTCATCTTTCTTATGAATTTGGATTAACCTACAGAACAATAGAAGAGGATGGCTTTTATATTGACAAAAAAGTAGAGATGCTTTTATCTTCTGATACCGAGGTAGGCGTTACAAAATCAATGGGGCTAGGAATGATTGGCTTTGCTGATGCGCTGATTGAGCTTAAGCCAGACTTGTTAATTGTCCTTGGAGATAGATTTGAAACTTTTGTTGCAGCTAGTTCTGCCATGGTTGCAAGAATACCCATAGCACACTTATATGGTGGAGAGACAACAGAAGGGGCCTATGATGAGGCTTTTAGACACTCTATTACTAAAATGTCGCACTTGCATTTTACTTCTACAGATATATATCGAAACAGAGTTATTCAGATGGGTGAGAATCCTGACCGAGTATTTAATGTTGGGACAACTAGTGTTGACAATATTAAAGGCATGAGACTCCTGTCAAGAGAAGAGCTTGAAGAGGCCATCAATCTTAAGCTTAATAAGAAAAATTTACTTATAACTTACCATCCTGAAACACTAGGTCGTGGTTCAAGTATTAAAGAGTTTCAGAAAATATTGTCAGTATTGGATGCCTTAGAGAATGCGAGTCTTATTTTTACAGAGGCAAATTCAGATAATGGTGGACGGGCAATCAATGAAGCGATAAGTGGATATGTACAAAACAATAACCAAAAGGCAGTAGTATTTAAAACGCTTGGAGAGTTGAAATATTTGTCAGCCATGCAGTATGTTGATGCCGTTGTTGGGAATTCATCTAGCGGGCTAACTGAAGCGCCGAGTTTTAGGGTTGGAACAATCAATATCGGTGATAGGCAGTTGGGAAGGGTTAGGTCTACGAGTGTAATAGATTGTCTGGACTCTAAACATCTCGATGCGGCTTTTAGAACGCTATATAGTAGTGAATTTAAACGCAACTTAGCCCATGTTATTAATCCTTACGGTTTGGGTGGTTCGGTTGACAAGATTGTATCTGTTTTAGAATATTCTAATCTTGATAATATATTACAAAAATGTTTTAGAGATATGCCAATTTCTGAATGAAAAAAAGATATGATTTCTTTATTTAGGCATGGGTCAAATGTTCAAACATTAAAAAAATTTTCTTTGGAAAATTCTTTAACCGAAGACTCCATAAGCTATGTTAAGTTGGCAACAGGAAGGTCGGCTTTATTTTATCTATTGAGTAGATTAGAAGATTTTAGAAAGAAACATGTGTTATTGCCATGCTACGTGGCAGAAGGCGTTATACAGCCTTTTGTAGAGGCGGAGTGTTCTATTATATTTTATCAATTAGACTCCAAGCTTAATCCTGTATATGATAACGTTGATAAGATAATGAAAAGCTTGAAAAGTCCACCTATCATTGTTTTAATTCATTATTTTGGATTTCCTATTTTATCTAAAACTCTCGGTTCAATTTTTGAAAAACACGACGCGCTTGTGATTCATGATTGCGCTCATGCTTTGTATAATACCAAGGATAGTTTTGGTGAATTACAATCTAGTATGGATATTATTTTATATTCATTGAATAAATTTTTACCATTGGTAGACGGTGCATATTTATTGAGTAATACTGAGAATATTGAGTTGCAATACATGACTGGTGACTTTTCAGAGCTGCCCTTAGAGGCTCAAGACCTATATTTAGAGCATTTAAATTATGCTGCTGATTTATTTGAGTCTAGTGACTACAGCAATACAATGTATTTAATAAAGAAGATGGAAGCATCTTACAATGATTATTATGAGTATATAGGACATAGTGTGGAATTTCATATGCAGTCATTAGTTTCTAAAAATATTGAAGAAAATTATAATCATGACCAGCTAATCAAACAGAGAAGAAGTAATATTGAACTACTTTATAATGAGCTGGATTCACCATATTTTTCATTTGTTTATGACAAGCCGGATTCTGGAGTATTTCCATTTGCTGTGCCGGCTAGAGTGCAGTATCAGTATAGAAATAAGATATTAGACAAGCTTTTTCATGATGGAATTTTATTATCAACCTTGATAGAAAAATGGGATTTTATTCCAGATAGAAGTAAGTTTATTGAAGAGAGTAAGTTCATTGATGAACATGTACTAATTCCAATTAATGAGTTTATTTCAACTAATGAGATGAGTGTTATGGTGGAAAAAATTAATAATATAAAAATTTTATAAAATGAATTATAGTGAAATCTTAGATAAAGCCCAAAGTGATTTATTCATAATTGCTGAGGCAGGCGTTAATCACAATGGGGATATTCAAACGGCTTACAAACTTATTGATGCGGCGTTTGATGCTGGCTGTGATGCGGTAAAGTTTCAAACATGGATCACTGATAAAGTTTATAGCGCAGACAAGTCTATCAAGCCTGACTATCAACAATTAACAACATCCTCCGAGGAGTCAGAATATCAGACAATAAAAAACTTAGAATTAAGCTACGATCAATTCGTCGATTTAAAAGAATATTGTGATAAGGTCGGCATTTTATTTTTTTCTACTCCGGATGAAGAACAAAGTGCTGATTTTTTAAAGCGATTAGATGTTGATATTATAAAAACAGCATCTCAGGATGTAACTAATATACCTTTTTTATCATATATTTCTAAGCTTGAAATTCCTGTAATTTACTCAACAGGAGCCTGCAATTTGACAGAGTTAGTGGAGGGTTATAGTGCAATACAAAATAACAATAATAATGTCATTGTGCTTCACTGTGTATCATCATATCCCGCCCCTGACAATCAACTAAATTTATCTTTTATTCCAGTATTGAAATCTATGTTTAATACTGTCGTCGGATTTTCTGACCATACTACAGGATATGGCTCTGCATGTGCTGCAGTTGCTTTGGGGGCTAGAGTGTTTGAAAAGCACTTAACACTAGATAAGTTAATGACTGGTCCTGACCATCAAGCCTCTTTAACTCCGAATGAAATGAAAGAATATTGCACATCTATACGGTCTGCCTTACACGCGCTTGGTGATGGGGAAAAGAAGGTGATGGATTGTGAAGCTAACACGAGAGAAGCGTTTAGAAGGTATATCGTAATATTGAAAGATATGAAGGTTGGGGATATTATTACAAGTAGTGATATTGCCTATAAAAAAGTTGTTAACGGAATACATCCAAAGTTTTCAAACTTAGTTATTGGATCAACATTATTGAAAAATGTGCCAGCAGATACAGTACTTTCTTTCGACATTTTAAGCTTGAGTTAATAGTCATTGTGTTTTGAAAAAAAAGTGTTTACAAATAAGATGGCGGAAAATAAATTAACAATATTAAGTCCCGATGACAAGGAATGGGATGTTATATTTAATAGTCTTCCATTAGAGCAACAAGATATTTACTATACATCTTCGTTTTGCAGGTTATGCCAATCTACTATATATTCTAAGCATCAAGTTTTATGTGCGGCAATGTATATTGATGGCCAAAGTTTTATGTATCCATTTGTCAAAAGAAGCGTAGGTCTAATATCTGGATTAAAAGAATATTCAGATGTCTATGATACAAACGGTATATATGGAAGAAATGGGATTGTCTGTACAGACAATAATAGATTAAAAATAGATTTTTTTAATAAAGAGTTCCAAAAGTATGCAAACAATAACAACATTATCTGTTCTTTTGATAGGTTTCATCCAATAATAAGGAATGAAAACTTGATGCACGTTAGTGCTCAAGTTGTTAAAAATGATGAGTTTGTTTTTGTGGATTTAAGCCGTAGTGAGTCTGAAATAAGAAAATTATTCAAACATTCAGTGAGAAAGTGCATTAAAAAATCTGAAAGAGAGGGTGTGACTTGTTTTTCTGAGAAAAATTTTGATCATATAGATGCATTTTTAGATATATATATAAGAACTATGGATAGGAATTCGGCTGAAAATTTTTATTATTTTTCTAAGGATTTTTTTACAAAGCTGTGTGAATATTGTCCCGATAATTTTACTTTTTTTTACGCATCTGTATCTGGTGAGATAGTATCATGTGAATTGGTTCTTCATTATGGAATATATAGCCATTCTTTTTTGGGAGGAACCACAAGCAAAGGTATGCAATTATGTGCTAATTCCCAACTAAAGAGCTACATCATTTTTCATATGAAGCATTTGAATTGTGAGTATTTTTTATTGGGGGGTGGTTCAACACCGAATGACGGAATTTTTAATTACAAAAAATCTTTCTCCAAAGATGGAGTTATTCCATCTTTTATAGGTGGAGTTTTCTGGGATATATGTATTTTAAAAAAACTTAAATTTGACCTGATTGAATCGGGTTTACCTATACTAGAAAATAGAATTCAATTTTATGATTTAACTAAATAAGGCAAGTAGTATGTATAGTAGAAAAATAGGAGTATTTTGTGGCATATAATGATGCTTGGAATTCGGTTTTTTCCAATAATTCTTGGGGTAGATATCCAGCAGAAGACTTGGTTAGGTTTGTTGCTACAAACTTTTATAATAAGGATCGGAAAAACATTAGAATCTTAGAAATAGGCTGTGGTCCCGGTGGAAATTTGTGGTTTTTTGCTAGAGAAGGTTTTGCCACATATGGTGTTGATGGTAGCAAGTTTGCAATTGATGCATCTATTGAGAGACTTGATTTAGAGATACCTGGGTGGCAGGGTGAAATTATGCAGCATGATTTTTGTAATAAACTTCCATTTAATGATGGTTTTTTTGATGCTATTATTGACAATGAAGCAGTATGTTGTAATGATTTTAAAGCATCAAAAGATATTTATTCAGATTGTTATCGAGTTCTTAGAAAATCTGGAAAAATCTTTGTTAGAACGTTTACAACTAATAGTGAAGGTTGTTGTTCTGGCAGTAAAGTTAGTTACAATGCTTATTTAACAGACGACGCCATCTCGAAGGGGATAGACTATATTAGATTTACTTCTGAACAAGATATTAAAGTCTTGCTTTCGGATTTTTCAATTGAAACTCTAGATGTGACAAATAGATCGAATAACGGTGAATTAGATAGAACAACAGAAGAGTGGATTGTAGTAGCCAAGAAGAAATGAATGAATTTAGAGAAAATATTGTATCTAGTTTTATAAGTTTAAACGATGCAATTAATATTCTTGACAGGGTTTCGATTAAGATACTTTTGGTAACTTCTGACACAGGAAAATTAGTTGGCACTGTGACTGACGGAGATATTCGTCGTGCCTTGGTAAGGCGTGTCACTATGGATGCAACAGTTACCGAAGTTATGTTTACCAAGCCTGTGGTTGCCAGTTATAAAGATAGTAAATCTACATATTTGAAAAAGATGAAAGATTCGAGCGTCTTGCAAATTCCTATTCTAAATAATGGCAAGGTAATAGGATTAGAGACAACAGATCATTTAGAAAAAAATAAATGCACTGATACTACAGTATTTCTAATGGCTGGCGGCTTTGGTAAAAGATTGATGCCATTGACTGAGCACGTGCCAAAGCCATTATTAAAAGTGGGGAATAAGCCAATTTTAGAAACTATATTGGAACAATTAATACAGTTTGGGTTTAATAATTTTTTTATTTCAACGCATTACAAAGCTGATATGCTTAAACTCCACTTTGGAGATGGTAAAGAATGGAATGTCAATATACAATATATTCATGAAGACAAGCCACTCGGAACTGCTGGTGCACTAGGGTTGTTGCCAAAAGATTTGCCTGGGAAGCAGGTATTGATGATGAATGGAGATTTACTTACTAAGGTCGATTTTGGTCAGTTGTTAAATATGCACGCAGAAAGTGATGGAGTGGCAACAGTGTGTGTCCGTGAATATGAATTTAAGGTTCCTTTCGGGGTTATTGATGTGGATGGTCATTGCATAACTGGTATTGTTGAAAAACCAGTGCACCAATTCTTTATTAATGCAGGTATTTACGTATTAGACACATCAATTATAAATTCTGTAGAAAGGGATTGTTACTTAGATATGCCTAATCTTATAGAAATGCAAATAGAAGAAGGAAAGCATGTTGGCTTGTTTCCAATTCATGAATACTGGATTGATATAGGGCAAATTGATCAATATAAACAGGCTGAATTGGATTATTCTAATGATTGATGGTAAAAAAATAGTTGCAATTATCCCTGCTAGAGGAGGTAGTAAAAGGATTCCTAGAAAGAATATAAAAAAACTTTTTGGCAGGCCGCTAATAGCTTGGTCTATAAAGGCCGGACTTGAATCAAAATATATTGATGACGTTATTGTTTCTACGGATGATCTAGAGATTGCAAAAATATCAGTAAAGTATGGCGCAGACGTTCCATTTATTAGGCCAGACTCCTTGTCTACCGACTTTGCTAAATCAGTTGACGTTTTGCAGCATGCTATTGATTTTCTAAATAAATCTGGCAGTAATTATGATTATTTAGTTTTACTACAGCCAACATCACCCTTGAGAAATGCGAAGCATATAGATGAGGCAATGTCACTATTAGCTAAAAAAAATGCAGATGCAGTAATTGGCGTTTGTAAAGTTCATGACAATCCTTTGTGGAGCGATATAATTCCAGAAGACTTGAGTATAAGTTCTTTTTTAAATTCTGATGTAATTGGCAAAAGGAGTCAAGATGTGGACGATTATTATAAGGTTAATGGCGCCATATATATATGTAACATTGATCAGTTTATAAGAGAGAAAACATTGTTTATTCGGGAAAAAAATTTTGCATATAAGATGACAAGAGAGGATTCTATAGATATTGATAATAATATTGATTTTGAATTGGCAAAGATCTATCTGTCGAGTGTGGAATGAAATTAACCCCAGAAGAAAGAATATTATGGCTTGATATTTTATGCTTCAGCTCTATGTGGCGTTTATTGCGTTATAGAGGTAAGGTTGACAGAGTTATATATTTAAATGTGCATAGATTTGTAGAGCCATTTATTAATTTTTTTTCGTCAAAAATTCTTAAAATTCCAGTTGCTCAAGTTGGTGATATTATTGAGTCAGAATTAAAAGTTGAGCAAGTCTCGTTATATGAATCAATTCAGAATTCTATAGACCTTTCTCTCAATGCTTGGGCAGATGAAGACTTTATCAAGGAAGAAATTTCTTCTTTTACAATCACTTCGAAACAGTGTGCCAAGAAATTTAGAGAGCACATAAAGGAGACAGCTTATTTTTTAATTTTTCGTCCAGTAGAAATGTTAGAGATATCTAAATCTTTGAATTGCTCTGATTATAGTTTTTTTTTGCTTAAATCTAGTCTTGTGCAGAAGCTGGTTGAAAATATTTATTGTCAACATAAGGTAGAGTTCTATTCGTATAATGCCTATGTGCCTGGTGTGATTGTGAGTAGGGATAATTTTTTATATGATCGATATTTAAATCAATATGTGAGTTCTATCAGATATCCAATAATTCTTATTATTAAGTGGATATCCTCTTTAGTAGGCAAAATAATTACCTTGTTTTATTATCAAAAGAGTGTTAATCTTAATAATATAGGTGTTGAATTAATTCAAGATAAGTTTAGGATTGATAAAAATAATGATATTTTTTGGTTAAATAATTCAGATATTGATTCAAATACAGTGCAAGGAATTTCCTTTGTGGATTATGACATTGAGTCGCTTTCTCAATTGATTGATTCTGGAATTAATATTTGTATGCCGGCAGAAGTAGCAATAAGGCATCCTAAAAATTTATTTAATAATTTAAAGTCCTATACAATAATTTCTGCTGATTTAAAATACTTTGTCAATACATCAATTCCTTTCTTTAAACTTTTTGTTATTATGTTTAAAAGACGAGGTGCGTACTGGATATCGTATCAAGAAATTCAATATCTTATAAGGGTCAAATATTGGGAGTCGATATACAATAATCTGGGTGTAACTTTATTGTGGAGTATGGCTGATATAGATTCCGAAAAACAAATCAAACTTCAAGCCATGGAAAATAATAACGGCATTTCTTTTGGTTCGCACTGGAGTGCATTCCCCCTATACACAGTACTTAATCAAAAGTGTAGTGATATTATATTTTCATGGGGGAGATTATTTTCGGAGAGTCTTTTTTCAAAATATCCGGAATCAAAGTGCATTGATATTGGCTATATTTCAGATCATTTATTTGACAATAAAATCAACAATAGAAATGATAGTGACATAATTATTACATATTTTGACAATATGGTTGGTAATGATATAGGGCACTCTAAAGAGATGCAGGTTAGCATTTACACAATGCTGGCTAGAATGTTAGATAAAAACAATAACATAATATTGTATTTAAAGCCAAAGAGATACACTAAAGCCTCTAGCATTGCCAAAGACATACCTAGTTTGATGAAATTTATTGATATAGGTAGGGTTAAATTATTTGTTAATAATAAGGGGGAACGGATACCTCCGTATAGTATTGGCATGAATAGTGATCTTGTTATTGGCCTTGGTATAAGTACTGCAGCAGCAGAATGTTGTTTTGCTGGAACGGTTAGTTTTCATGCAGATCTTACTGGATTTGTAAATAATGATTTTGCTAACAATGCATTGGGGAAGGCGGTTTTTAGAGATGTGGCTGATTTGGAGCTGGCGATTGAAAATCAAATTTTAGGAAAAGGCATTACAATTGAGGAGTGTAGAGAATTGCACAAATGTTTAGATCCTTATCAGGATGGCAAGGCATATTTGAGAGTTGGCAGTGTTTTGAAACAAGTTCAGCAAAACCTTGGGTGCGGTATGAGCAGAAAAGACGCTATCGAAAAAGTGAAAATTTAATAACATAATGGATATTAGATTTTCTGAGTTGTTGAATGATGATATTGGTAGTAATATAAACATAGTTAATATTGCGTTGTCAGCAGAATCTCAGACTAGTTTGTTTATAAACGATATTGATTTTGAAAACAGTATCAGATATTTTGGTAAACAAGGGCAACAAGACATACTCAAGTTCTCAAATTTAATTATCAAACAATTGAGAAGCGATTGGCGCTATGTGGATGGTTTTGGTATTCAGCATGCTTATGAAAAAACCTTGTTTTTTTATTTAAGGTTTTATTTGCATGAATGGTCGATGTATTTATATATTGTCGATCAAGCAATTAAAAAACACTCTCCTGAATGTATTTACATTGATAATTGTAGTTCTCTAAATAATGCAGGGGTTTCAATTTCTGATGGAGTTTATATATTTGGAAAGGTTGTTAAGCAGTATATCAAGTCTAATAACTTAAATATTGAGATTGTTGAAGAGAGCGAAATGAATTGTAAGCTTATGGCTGGCAAAAGAAGTGTGTCTAAGGTTAAACATTCTTTGAATGCGTTTATGTCGGCAGCGTTTGCGATATATCGACCTTTTATACAAAACAAAAAAGTATTGCTGGTGGCCGACGATAGTTACAATATGCCCAATATAATTAGCCAAATAAAAATTAAAGACTCGAATTTTTTTCCAGTTTATATTAATATAAGCAAGGGTAAGTTTTGGAAACATGTCAAAGGCGTATTAACGGGTAAAGAGTTGTTTTTTTCTCAAGGCGTGAATACTACTGGAGATATTTCTTCTGGCCTTAATGATGCACTGTTAAGATTTACTGATAAGGTTGAAAAACATAAAAATAGTGAAATATTTAATTTTTTGGGTGTTGATTTAAGGAGCGCGTTATCTACCTATATTGGCAAATCAATCCCCAGTGAGATGGCGATACTAGAAAATAGTATTAAGCAGATGTATAGTATTTTTGATACACAAAAACCTCGTTTAGCCTTGTCACAGCATGCGCTCGGATATAGTTATGCATTGGGAGAAATCTGCTCAATGAAAAACGTCCCTAGTTTGTTAATCTCCCATGGCACACATACAGTGCAAAAAAAAGATAAATACGCCCAAATTGAATGGGGCGAGCACGCCAAAACTATTATCAATGCACACTTTTCTCATAGCGCTATTCAGTCTCCAATGGCGAATGAATTTTTCAACAATCTAGGTGATAGGCACTCCATTGGTTTAAAAACAGGGCCATTAATTTATTCTAGATCAAAACATAATGAGTTGTTATCTAAGTTAAAAGAGCGACTTGTTGGCAAGACACATTTGGATAAAAAAATCATCATTCATGCTGGAACGCCAAAAGGAAGTGGCGCCATACGCCCTTGGGTATATGAAACGATAGATGAATATATACGCAATATCAACGACTTGATTGATGTAGTTGATAGTTTGAATGATGTATATTTAATTGTGCGCTTTAGACCTTCAGATGGGCTAAATAGGGTTGATTTCTCTAAGTTGGTTAAGGCTTCTAATAACTGCGGTGTGTATAGTGATGGTGCGTTTGACGACTACTTAACCGTATCCGATTTACTCGTGAGCTATTCTTCGACTACGATTGAAGAGGCGTTGCAAAATGATGTTGTTGTATTGCAGTACGATCATGATGATAAGTATAAGCATATACAAACGCCTGGTACTTTAAAGGGACAAGAGCTGGATATAAATCCTATTTATTACTGTGGGAATAAAGATGAGTTGAAAAATTCTATTGATATTATTTTGAAAAATATTGATTTAATTAAATCGGAAAAACATAAATGGGATTGCTATCGATATCCAATAGACGAAAAATTAGAATGGCTTGATAAACTACTTGGTGAATAATGATTAATTTAGAAAAATACAATTCCTTTATTTTTGATTTTGATGGGGTTATCCTTGATAGCAATAATATTAAAAAGAATGCGATAGGTGAAGCAGTGCAAGGTGTATTGTCCGATCAAAAAGCGAATGAGTTTGTGGGTTATTTTGTCGGTTTAAATGGTGTCCCTAGGGAGGAAAAAATTGCCAAATATGTGCCCAAGGAACAATATGAATATGTGCTTAATAAGTACGAAAGCATTATCGATATAAAGCTAAAGAGTGCTAAGCTTATTCCTGGCGTTAAGGGCATTATTCAAGTACTTTCAAGATTAAAAAAAGGTATGATTGTTCTGTCTGGCGGTACGCAAGCAGAAGTATTGCAGTTGTTGGTGGATAGAGGGCTTTCCGAAAGTTTTGATGGCGTATATGGCGGACCAAAGAATAAAGAAGAAAACTTACAGGGGTTATCATTAAAAAAGCCTGTTTTGTATTTTGGAGATAGCGAGGTTGATTATTTGGTTGCTAAGAATAATGGCTTTGACTTTGTATTTGTTTATGGTGCCAGCAATATTGCAGATTGGAGAAGTAAAGTGAAGGGGTGGCAAGTAGTTGAGTCTATAAGTGATTTTAGTGATGAGAATTAGAAAATGATAAGAGTTGGAATTAACGGCCTGGGTAGAATTGGACGAGCAATCTTTCGGGTAAATCAATTAAAGAAATATTTTGATGTGGTTGTGATTAATGATATTAATCCTGATATTGATAATATCGCTTATACGTTAAATTACGATACCCTGTATGGTAAGCAAGATGTTCAGTTTCAAAGTAAGGATAACTGTCTTGTTAATAATGCAGGTGACAGTATTAATATTCATCACGAACAGCATATTTATGATGTGGACTGGCATCAGTATGATGTGGATTATGTTATTGATGCGTCTGGCGTATTGGACAATGTTAAACATGCAAGAGATTTAATTGAGAAGGGTAGTGTCAAGCGCGTATTTGTAACGCATTCTCCGAATGATGTAGACTTTACAATGGTATTAGGTGCTAATGAAGATCAGCTGGATATTGATAATCACAAAGTGATTTCAACAAGTATTTGTGATGCGACAGCGTTAGGGCCGGTTTTAAATACAATCAACAAAGCATTCGGTATTGATAATGGCTATGTAACAACCTTGCATCCATGGTTAAACTATCAGAACTTAATGGATGGACCTTCAAGTTCATGGTCTGTTCCTGGAGAGATTTACCACCATTATGCTTTAGGCAGATCTGTAGATGGTAATATGATTCCAAAGCCCACTTCGGCAATTGAGGCCACTTGCAGAGTGGCTGATGGTCTTACGGAGCAGATGATTGGTTCGTTTTCTTATCGAACGCCAACGGCAATTGTAGGTAGTGCAGATATTACACTTAATTTAAAAACTGCAACAGATAAGTCGGCGGTTATTGCAATGTTTGAAGAAATAGAAAAGGAGCAAGGTGTTAAGGTTATACATAATAATATAGACCCTTTAGTCTCTCTTGATTTTCTACAATCAGAGTATTCAGCTATTGTAGATCATAGGTGGACGGATGTTGTTAATGGAAAATTGCTCAAGATGGTGCTTTGGTATGATAATGAATGGGGTTATTCTTCAAGAGTTGTTGACCAGGTGCGTTATGTTAGTGAGAGAGAAACATTATGAGAGTAGTGGCGGTTATTCCTGTTAAATCGATATCAGAAAGGGTGGAGAGTAAAAATTTTAGAGAGTTTTTTGCAGGTGAGTCTTTGTTTGATCTTTTAATTAAGAAATTGCGTAACTCAAATGAAATTGATGACATTTATATCTCTTCCAATGCGCTTGATGTAAAAGAGAGAATTGAGAAGTTGGGCTGTAAGTTCATTCAAAGAGCGGATGAGTTTTGCAATAATAATGTTCCTTGGAGTGATGTGATTGCACATGTTGCAGATTCAGTGCCTGAGGATGATAATACAGCTATTGCATGGTGTCATACAACTTCACCATTGTTTGATGAATATAATGAAGCTATTCAATCTTACAAAGCCTCAGCAAAAAATGGAGAGTTTGACGGCCTGGTAACTGTGTCAGAGTTGGCTGAATTTATTGTGTCTGAGAATAGGCAGCCAATCAATTATTCATGGGGGCCTTGGCATCGTTATTCACAGCACTTAGATGCGATGTATGCTATCACTGGCGCTCTATTTATTGCTCCAAAAATTGAAATGATTAGAAATCGATATGTAATATCAAAAAAACCTGATTTTTATGTGGTGTCGCCACTGCAAGCAATTGATGTTGATACTGAATATGATTTTAAATTAGCTCAGTTGCTAATGCAAAATAAGGAGTTGCTTTCTAATGCTTAAGAAAAATTATTTATTGGAGAAGTTGAATAGTGGCAAGCCGGTACTCGGCACATGGATTATGATGCCATCTGTGTTAACGGTGGATATTATCGCTTCAACTGGCGTTGATTTTGTAATTATTGACAGGGAGCACGGCCCTATTGGCTTTGAAACAGCCCAGGAGATGGCAATGGCATGTGAGTCACGTGGCGTATCTCCGATTATGCGTGTTGGCGACATTGAGCGCTCATTTATTCAAAATGCATTAGATATAGGCATGCATGGTATTCAAGTGCCAAATGTTGACACAAAGCAGAATGCTGCAGACGTAGTTAAATTCTCCAAATACCCTCCTATGGGTGACCGAGGCTTTTCCCCATTTACCAGAGCAGGTGATTATTCAATTCATAACGCTACCACGTTAACCAAGACCGCCAATAAAAACACAGCTGTAATTTTAAATATTGAGGGTAAGGATGCGGTTAATAATTTTGATGAAATATTGGAAATTAAGAATGCCGATATTTATTTTGTTGGACTATTTGACTTAAGTAAAGCGCTTGGCATACCTGGCGATGTCTCCAATCCTATGGTAATTGATGCATTGGCAGAAATTATTGAAAAAGCTAACAAGGCTGGAAGGTTTGTTGGAACGATTGCCACTTCCAAAGAGAAGATGGCTGAATTTTTAGAAATGGGCGTCAAGTATATGGTGTATTTAGTTGATTGTGAGATTTTACGATCGGGATATGAATCCGTTGTTAATTCTTTTAATCAGGAAGTAGAATAATGGCGCAAATTTATATCACTGATTATATTGATAATCCAGATCTTGAGCAAGAAGTATTAGGTAATAGAGTGTCTATTGAAAATAATACAGATACTGAAGTTTTGTTGGTTTGGCATGAACATATTAACAAGCAATATTTAGATCAGTTTCCCAAACTAAAAGGTGTAGTTAGGTATGGGGTTGGGTTTGATAGTATCGATCTTGAGGAGGTTAAAAGTAGAGGTTTGGTTTTTTGCAATACACCAGATTATGGTACTGACGAAGTGAGTGACACAGCGTTAGCTATGATGCTCAGCTTGTTACGTGGTGTTTTTGCTTATGATCTATTTTCAAGAGAGTATTCTGATACTTGGCAAGAGAATACGATAGTTAAATTACGCAGAGTGTCAGGCTTAACATTGGGAGTAATTGGCGCGGGTAGAATTGGCACTGCGCTGATGCGTAAAGCAAAAGCGTTAGGCATGAATATTATGTTTTATGACCCTTATAAAGAGAGCGGTTATGAAAAGGCTATCGGTGTTGACAGGTGTTATAACTTATCAGAACTTCTTGCACAATGTGATGTGATTTCAATGCATACACCGCTTACATCGGAAACTCGATCCATGGTAGATGAGAATTTTATTAACAGCATGAAACAAGGTTCAATTTTAATTAACTCTTCACGTGGTGAGGTTGTTCAGAATTTAGATGTGATTTATAATGCCCTGAAGTCAGGGAAATTATCCGCAGTGGCGTTAGATGTTCTACCTGATGAGCCGCCTATTGATTGTAAGCTGATTAGAGCATGGAGAAGCCATGATAAAGAGTTGGCGCATAAGATAATTATTAATCCTCATACGTCATATTACACACAAGAATCTTATACTGAAATGAGGGTGAAGGCCGCTGAAAATGCTAAGCGAATTTTGGATGGTATGGAACCGCTTAATATCATTGCTGATGGTAGGTAGATTATCTTGATTAAAATAATTGATTGCACACTTAGGGATGGTGGATACTACAATAATTGGAAATTTGACAATTCTTTAGTTGAGCAATATATTACAGCAATCGTAGAATCTAATATTGATATAGTTGAAATTGGTTTTCGTTTCTTACCTTTAAATCGTGATTTGGGCGCTTTAGCTTTTAGCACTGATCAATATTTAAATCAACTGACATTGCTTAATGATATAGATGTTGCTGTCATGATTAATGCTAAGGAGTTTATTGAGTCTGATTTGGGTGTTGACGCTGCTTTAAACTCAGTTTTTAGCAATAAGTCAGATTCTGTAGTAGATATTGTTCGCATTGCAACGCATGTGAGTGATATTAACGAGTGCCAATTAATTGCGAGTATATTAAGCAAACTAGGCTATCGAGTTTTCTTAAACTTAATGCAAATTGACTCTATTAAGTCAGCTGTATTAAGTAACGTAGTTGCTCAAATAAAGGAGTGGGACTATATTGAAGTTCTCTACTTTGCAGACTCTTTTGGTAATTTAAACGTTCACTCAATTGGTAGTATTATTGAAACAATTAAATCAATCTGGGAGGGTGGAATAGGTATTCATGCTCACGATAATAAAGGGCATGCGCTTATTAACTCTTTAAGTGCGATTGATTTGGGTGTAAATTATGTCGATGCAACAATATTAGGCATGGGTCGTGGCGCTGGCAATACTAAAATGGAGAATTTGCTAGTTGAAATTACAGATAAAGGCATTGGCGAGTACAACCCTGATGCAATATTTCCTTTGGTATTAAAGGAGTTCTCTCATTTGCAAGAACAGTATAAATGGGGTTCAAGTATTTATTACTACTTGTCAGCTGTTCATGGGATACATCCAACTTATATACAATCGATGTTAGGCGATGGGCGTTATGATACAGAGCAGGTATTATCCGCTATAACTTTTTTAAAAGACAGTACTTCATCTTCATATAGCTTGGAAAATATGATTGACGCGCTGTCTAGTTCAATAGGTAGTGAGCAGGGGGCATGGTCTGCAAAAGACTGGGCAAAAGGTAAAGAGGTGTTGATTATTGGATCTGGCCCAAGTACAAAACGACACATTACCGAGATTATAAAATACATAGAAAAAAATCAACCCATTGTGCTTTGCTTAAATGTTAATCAGAATATTCCTGAAAACCTAGTTGCTACTTATATTGCTTGCCATGAGGCTAGAATTGCAATCGAACTAGATTTGTATGCTGAACTGACAAAACCGATAATATTGCCAATGAGTAGGATGCCTAGTGAGATAAATAACATTCTATCAAATATTGATATCTTGGATTATGGGCTAAAAATAGAAAAAAGTTGTCTTACCGCTCAAGAAAATGGCTGTATTTTAGACAAACCTTTAGTTTTGATGTATGCCTTATCTGTGTTAAGTGTCAGTGGTGCTAAAAAGATATCTTTGACAGGTGTTGATGGCTATCAAAAGAGCAATCCAAAACAACAAGAAATGGTAGGTTTATTGAAGCAATTTATTAGTTCTAATCGTGATTTAGATTTGTTTGCAATTACACCGTCTACTTACCCCGTAAATCAGAAACCAATTGTTTAATTTTTCCAAGGAGTATTATGTTATCAAGATTTAATCAGATGAAAACCTTGTTAGACAATGCTAAATATTTTAAGTTGGTGTGTGGTGCAGGTAACGAAGATGCAGAAGAGGTAAAAAGGTTGACAGTGTTATACACACTCGCTGGTGCAAAAGGAATGGATGTATCAGCTAACGTAGATGTTGTGAAGGCCTGTATGGAAGGGATTGATATTGCATTTGAATTAGCCAAAGGATTTGGTATTAATTTAAAAATAAGACCGTTTATTATGGTGAGCGTTGGCATGCCAGGCGACCATCATGTGCGTAAATCTTATATTAATTTAGATACCTGTTTGAAGTGTGATTTGTGTATTCCAGTTTGTCCTACTGATGCCATCCCCAAGGAATTGATTGTCATTAAAGATAAGTGTATTGGCTGTGGCAATTGTAGTGCTATTTGCCCAAGACAAGATATCATTCATTATGAGCATAATAATAGAGAATTAGAGACATTGTTGCCTGAGTGCTTAGCAGCTGGTGCTGAACAGATTGAGTTGCACGCTGCAGTTGCAGACGATGAGGCTATTATGCAAGAATGGCAATTGGTTAGTGATGTTAATCCGAATGGACATATTTCAATGTGCCTGGATAGACTGCATTTGTCTAACTTTGCTTTTGAGCATCGAATTGAAAAAGCAAAAGAGATTGCTGGAGATAGGCTCATTATCCAATCAGACGGTTATCCAATGAGTGGTGGAGAAGATGATTTTAATACCACTCTTCAAGCGATCGCCACAGCAGATGTGCTCAACAAAAGATTCAATATGAAACTAAGAAAATCAAAAAATGTCTTGATTTACAAAAAGAAAAATGAAGTTAATCAGTTATTGTCTGGTGGTACCAATTCATTAACGGCAGTGCTGGCTGATCAAACGGGCGTGAAATTTCAAGGCGCGTCTTTAGGAACTTTTGCAAGAAAGATTGTTAAAGAAGTGGTTGATAATGAAAATTTTTACGACGATATTGATAGTATAAAGAAAGGTTATTTGATTGCTAAAAAGTTGGTTGTTGCCAATATTGGTGAAGTAAATGAGTGATTTATTGATTAATAACAAACTTGCACTGCCTGATGTTGAGGCTGTTATCTTTGATAAAGATGGCACCTTAATAGATGTGCATCACTATTGGGCTTCAATGTTAAAAATAAGAGCAAAGCTAATCGTGAAGAAATATGAGTTAGATGGTAAGGTTAAAAATGAATTAATGGATGTCATGGGTATTGATGCAAAAACTGGTAAGATTAAAGCTGATGGACCAGTTGGCATCAAACCAAGATCATTTATTGTTAGTATTGCTACTGAAGTTTTAAACTCTAATAATGTTGACGCTAGTCATGATGATATAGAAAATATATTTTTAGAGGTTGATAAAAATACTTCTGACAACATTTTGCCGTTGTTAAAATTATTGCCTGGTGTAGAGCAATTATTAGAAAGTTTGAGTCAATATGGTATTGTTATAATGTTAGCGACCACTGATATGACTATGCGTGCTCGTTTAGCAATGAGAGCACTCAATATTGAGCATTTTTTTAGTGAAATTATTGGTGGAGATGCAGTTGATTTTGCTAAACCATCGCCAGATTTAGCGTTAAGTGTTATAGAAAAAAGAGAGGTTAACAAAGATAAAACAGTGGTTATTGGTGACCATCCTGTAGATATTAAAATGGGAATGTCGGCAAATGTTGGTTGTAATATTGGTGTTTTGACAGGGTTGTCAAATGCTGATTTATTTTCAAAGTTAGATTGTTTTGTTATTGAGAATCTTAAAGATATAAAAGTGAGTAGTTGAAATGCTAGTTTGTAATAAATTAAAAGAAAAGTTAAATAATGGTGAGGCAGTTCTGGGCACATGGAATACACTTTCATCGCCACTTGTGACTGAAGTATTGGCTCAATCTGGCTTGGATTTTCAGATTATTGATTTAGAGCATGGGCCTTTTGCAATGGACAAAATTCATTTACATGTTTCCGCATGTGAAAATTCTCGATGTACGCCATTAGTTAGAATACCCATAAATAGTGACTGGATGGTACTACAAGCACTAGATCAAGGTGCACATGGTGTGGTTGTTCCTCATATTGACTCAGCAGACAACGCAAAAGAGTTTGTAGATGCAGCAAAATATTATCCTCAAGGAAGTCGTGGGTTTACCCCTTTCTCAAAGGCTGGAGGCTTCACAAATGTTAATGTGAATGAGTATGTTGGTCGAGCAATTGATGAAATTATTAATATTGTTATTATAGAATCTAAAAAAGGGCTGGATAATCTTGAAGAAATCTTAAAAGTAGATGCAATTGATATAATTTATTTTGGTGCTTATGATTTGTCTCAGGCATTGGGTTATCCTGGCAACACCAAGCATCCAGAAGTGGTTAAAGCGGTACAACAAGGTGTTGACTTGGTGAATAGTGCAGGCAAATATGCAGGTGGCTTTGTTCCCCAAAGCAAAGACGGAATTCAAGAGTTGCTTGATATGGGAATGAAATTCATTACATATGAAGTTGATAGTTCACTCATCCACAAGCATGTTAATGATGTTTCTAATTGGTTTTCAAAAACAAAGTAATGAGCAGAGCAGTAGCAATTATCCCAGCGCGACTAGAGTCATCAAGATTGCCCGATAAAGCATTAGCTGATATCTTAGGTTTGCCAATGATTGTACATGTGTTTAAGAGATGCTTATTGGCGAAAAGTCTTGATGCTGTCTATGTGGCAACTGACAGTAATAAGATTAGAAATATTGTAGAACAGCATGGTGGTGAGGTTATTATGACATCAGCAGAGCATCAAACAGGTACAGATAGAATTGCAGAAGCCGCACGAGATATAAATGCAGATATTATTGTCAATGTTCAGGGCGATGAGGCTTTGGTTAATCCAGAGTATATTGATAAAGCGGTTGATAGTTTAGTTAACTCTTCTAGGGCAGATGTAGCTATCTTGGTGAATCCTTTTAACAAGAGAAACTCACCTTCTGATATCAAAGCAGTGCTCAATGAGCACGATGAAATTATGTATTTGTCTAGGTCTGACATCCCATCCGATGCAAGAGTTAACAACCCTCAGATGCTAAAGGCTTACCATATTGTACCTATTAGAAAAGATTTCTTATTGCAATATGCTAAATGGGAAAAGACGGAACTAGAGCAAATAGAGTTTAATGAATATCTGAGGATTTTAGAGAAGGGCTATAAAATTCAAGCGGTTTGTGTGGAAAGCGATGCTGTGAGTGTTGATACAGAGGAAGACTTGGAGTTTGTTAGGGGTAAGATGAAGACAGACAAGGTTGGTCAACTATATTTGTAGTTAGTAGATGGAAAGTTAATTGGAAATTTCAATATGACAACAAATAATAGGTTGAAGCAGATTTCTGAATATATTGATAATATAAAAAAGACTGCATATTTAGATATAGAGAATATAGAAAATTTAGCCTTATCTAAAAACCCAA
>Ga0209992_10001013_pt1 | contig 32725 bp, 15 predicted proteins | sample 2SBtaG_2_FD_182564 | JGI IMG/M metagenome (GOLD analysis project Ga0209992, IMG submission 182564) | Deep subsurface microbial communities from Kolumbo volcano to uncover new lineages of life (NeLLi) - 2SBTROV12_ACTIVE470 metaG (SPAdes)... | ecosystem: Environmental > Aquatic > Marine >... | reverse complement strand
CCTAACAAAGTCCCGCGCATAGTATAAATATGAATTGAACAGGTGGGACAATCCCTTAGTGGGAGGACTGTGACATGAAGAGAGCAACAAGTTTGGTTTTAGCGCTGCTGATGTTAATGAGCGTCGTAGCAAGCCTAAACCCAATAGAATTGAATGAAAGTGAACCGGTGGAAGACACCAACGCCAGAGCTGATTATGAGGTCTGGTTGATGGGTGCGAATTCACCGCGAGAATCAACGACCGATATGACCGGTACGGTAAGGAATTCCGTAGATGCCGGTGAAGCGATATTGTTTGATATCGTGGTCAAGAACGATGGTAATAACGACATATCAGAACTGACAGTAACTGTAACTGTTGATGATGGTGTCGAAGCAACTCCATTGTTTATTGACGCTGAAGACGCAGCAGTTTGTGATGACACAATTTCTTGTGGAATTCAAACATTTGCATCTGGCGATTATTTGGCTAACGGCCATTATATTGTTCGTGATTCCACAGGTGGAAACCTAGTTTGGACACCAACTGTGCCAGGAATGTACACTGTTCACATTGAAATTGATACAGGTGACCAAGATACTGATCTTAACAACAACATTCTAGATTATGATGTTAACGTAATTGATTGGTACGATATCTCAACAGAACTTGCATGGGATGCTGGCGATGACCCAATGACTGGAGCCGGCCCGCATGACTTCACCATGACCGCATTTGTCAATGGCAGTGCACAATGGGACCCAAGAGATGTTCAGATGGAGGTAACCATGGGTGGATTATTCACTGCATTCCAAGATGATGGAACAAACACCATGGCAGTATCAATGTTTGATGCTGATGGAGATGGCTCGTTTGACGACTGTCCTGAAGGACCAGGTGCTAGTTCATGTACATGGACTGTAACTTTCGGTGACCTTTATGGAGCAGGTCAAGCTAATGACATTGAAGTGTATAGTAACCTTTCAATGGATCCACCAACACATCAGAATGCAAGCGATATTGGCGAGACCCGCTCGGTTCCTGCATTCCAAACAGCATACACCTTTGCAGGTACAATTCAAGGAGATACAGCAAACGCAAATGGCGTGGGGACATTCACAGTCCAATCGGCTCTAACTCAGTACACTATGTACGAACTAGTCTCAACTGATTACGGCACAGCGCCTGGCGCAAACGCATCGAATAACGTAGTCAATGAAATGTTAGAAACAACATCTACGTTAGATGATAGAAACGGAAACAATGATGCGTTGTTAACTGCAACCTTTGCTTCCTATCACGATGTACAAGTAGTCAATATCGAAGCAGGCAACCCTCGTCAAGAGAGTGGCCGTTTGGATGCAGGAATGACTCGAGTCTTTGCAACTATTGCTCACAGTGGTAGTGACCGAACAATCAACTATGATTGGGCAGTTACATTCAACGTGAAGGATTCCAATGGTGACGATATCATTGGTTCACCTTTCGTTGCAACAGAGTGTGACAATCCAGATGACCCTGCTACTTCCTCACCACACGAGTACTTGGGAGAATTCCACCCAGCTACTCTAGAAGCAACCGCTTGTGCTGAGATTATGATTGACCCAGGTATGCTTTCGGTTAGTGCAACTATTGATTTGCTTGATACAACATTAACTGACACAGACTCTGCAAATGATTGTGGTACAGGAAACAATCCTGTTTGTAAGGATGACATGAACGCAGCGAATGATATGCGCACAGGTCACTTCGAAGTTCTAAATTCAGGCCCATCTGCATACTTGACAATGGATGAAATTGAGGGTGACATCATTAGTGGCACACAAATTACATTCTCTGCACGTGCGGAGCACCTGAGTCAACCTGACTTAGATCAAGACGGAAGCCCGGACCCATTCGGATACGTATGGTCTATGTCTGGCTCTGAAATGGACCCACAATTGGAGGCATGTCTTGGACAACCTGATTGTGTAATTGACATCAACCTGATGTGGCTAGGATCTCCAACAATGATTGTTACAGTAACAGATCACTGGGGAGCTGATGCATCGGCTCAACTCACATTCAATGTGTGGAACAATTATTCACACGTTGATTCTGGCGATTGCTGGGATGCAGAGTACGATATCCTGTATGCTGGTAACACACAATACACTGCACAATTCTCAGACGCAGATGATGCAACTGGACAGGAACTCAGTGGAAGCCCAGGTTGGGATTCAGTTTGTACATTCAATATGGACGTAAGTGGAATACTTGCTCCTGAAGATGTAAACAGCGAAGACCTAGTTGTGACAGTAGACGCTGATCCATCAGTTGGCCATTCCCTTTGGTATGAAGGCGGTACAGGATGGGTTGAGATGACAGGTACAACTCAAGCACAAGTAGATGCAGACACAATTAGCCTATCATGGGGTAATGATGGTACACTACCGTCACGTTCTTCATCTCGATATGCGGTATTTGCGTCAGCAACTATCGGTCAACCACCACAGATTGGTATTGACTCGTTAACTGCAACTCTTGGAGCGGCTGGAGTAATTGACCTTTCATGGGCGATTAACAACTCGCAACTCACCGGAGCAAACGATTACGGTGTACTGTACGTCAATGATGATGGAGCAGCGCTTGATGGTACACGCAGTACCTTTGACCTAACAACAACAACTCACACAATCGCTGGAACACACGGTACAACATACGAGTTCCTCGTACGCGTAGAGAACGGAGAAGTTGGAACTGATGGTAGCGCCCTATACGGGACACCTGTAGATTCAGGAAGTGCAACTGCAGACGGTCAAGTTGACCCAACAGCAGGAGCAGATGACCTAGAGGCTGCAAGTTCTGGTGAATCAAGCCTCCACTTCACATGGAGTGCTGCAGATGCATCTGATGTAGACCACTGGATGATTTGCTGGTCACCATCGCAACACACAGCACTTGAAGTTACAAGCCTAATCAGTGCAGGTAACTGCCACTCAACAACTGACTCAAGCACTGATGTTACAGTGGACAGGCATTCAGGTTCAGGTGTCTTCTACTACTCAGTGAATGCAATGGACTCAGTTGGAAATATGGAGACAGCAGACTCTAGCGCAGGTCTTCGATTTACTGATGACAGTGGACCAGGCGTGAATATTGACGACACCATTGGTGTTGAAGGTGGAGACGGAGAAATCCCAACCCAAGCTTGGATTGCAATCGGCATACTTGTCCTAGTGGCAGTGATTGCTGGTGCTTTCATCCTAACCCGCGGTGGCGGCGAAGGCGATTCCGACGAATTCGACTACTGAAGTTGAAACCTCCTAGGAAAGTGAGTAACACAAAGACCTGCATTAGCAGGAAACCCTCGGACAGGGGGCCCTACGGGCCCCCTGTCCTTTTTTTATTTTTTACAAATTTTAGCTTCAACAAATTATTATTCCTCTTCAATAATTAATTTCCAAAGAGATCTAAAAATAATCTAAAAGAATTGAATTTCGATTTAATCACCTGATTCTCAAAATGAGTTACAATTTAATTCGGTTAAATTGGGACTAATAATTCCGTTATTATTTATATAAAAAGCACGGTGAAAATAACTTAGTCAACTGGGTGAAATCAGTGTTACAAAATCTTTGTACTACATTTTTTTTGTACTTTTTTTAACATTAAATATGGCTACAGTACCCCATTCCAAATCAAAGCATCAAAGGATATGCACCCATATGGTTATATGCGCGACAAAGCGTGCCAAGGAGTACCATACGATAGTTTGGGGTATGAACAATGGTGACAAATAAAAATAAAGTGACCTTTGGGGGCAGTTGGCTTTTGCTAACGCTCCTGATGATTGGAATGAGTTGGAGCGCTGCGGTTTCGCCGGTAACGGAGAATTTGCAGACTTCTGAGAACGATGGGGCAGAGTCAATTGATGACCTGCTGACTCTACCGGATGAAGCAATTAATCCGGCAGATAATGATGAATTTGGATATGACGCAGGAGCTGAGTTAATCGGTTCCCGTACGGAAACCGCCAAAACCTTCCTGAAGGATGATGGTGATTTCGAAGTTATTGTCTCTCCAGTGCCGGTCCATTACATGGATGATGGTGCCTGGGAAGAGATTGACTTGACAATCGAATCTAATGAAGGGGGATGGAGTGTAACACAGAACACATACGAAACCTACTTCGGAAACGATGCTCGTCATGGTGTCCAAATGGTAGTAGATGGGCAAACCATTCGCTACGGTATTATGCCACAAGTTGTGGTTCTAGATGGTATGACACTATCTCCAGAACCTTACATGGGTATGCCGGCAAGTGAGCCTATCGATGTTGGTGCAAATGTGATTAGATATCCTATGCTAACTGGCATCTCGCTTGACTACAAGGTGACTTCAACACAGTTGAAGCAGAACCTTGTCATTCGAGAAGCACCAAATCTACTTGACCACCAGAAGGATTCAGGGTACTTCGGTATTGCAGAAACAATGTATCTGCCTACCGGTTTTGCTCTCTTCCTAGGGGAGTCGCCTATTGCTGATGGAGAATTGGTTAAGACCAACCAATCTCTAAGTATCCGCAATTTGGAGACAGGTGAGTTATTGGTATCCATTCCGCAACCTCTCGTTGAAAGTATTGAGCCTTCAGAAGAAGGACCACACATCGGCGAGTACGTTATTCGGGTTAATGGAGAAGAGATTAGTCTGACAACAGTTGTTGAGAACACATGGCTAATGGACAGCGATAACCGCTCGTTCCCAATTGCTATCGATCCAACAATGGACAAGGGTGCACAGCGTGCTGGATATGCATACTACTACCGCATCACTCGATGGGGTTGGTACACATCCACTTACGAATATGCATTCTCTAGCAGTTCTTTGTTGTACACTTGCAGAGGTTCTGGCTCATGGTCAAACACTTGCTCTTCGTCTAGCTACTCATGGTACTACCGATATGCATGGTACCGCTTTGACTTTGGTAACGCGTTGCCAACTGGTGCAACTGTTAACAGCGTAGATTTCAAATCTAACGTTGGGAGGTATCAGAGTGGGGCACGGAATTTCGAAGTTGCTGTACTGAAGTCTGGTTCGAGTCAATCAAGCAATATGATTGATCCAAGCAGCTATCTGTATAGTAGTGGTAGATATTTGAACCGCTATATCAGAAACAGCGCTGCATCGTCTTCGTCAACTTCCTTGAGTGACCCAGGTTACTATTGGAATGGTGGAAACGTACGGTCCATTTCAATGAACAGTAATGGAGTTAGTGACGTGCAAGACGCAGTTGATGGTTCTGGAGCAGGTTCCAGCGGTCACATCCTTGGACTAGGTCTAAGGAATACCGCGAACGCACCGTTCTGGTATTGGTGTAGCACAGGATACTACAGTTACTACGGCTGCACATCCACGTCAGATTATCCACATCTGCATTTGGATTACAGTGGTGGTTCTGATACAGCACCTCCCGAAGACGATTTCGTTGCTTACACTGATCTTATCACACACCGCCCAGAGCAGAGAACATTCTGGCTGGGTCTACGTGATACAACAGGTGTAGACACCACGACAAGTGGTGGACCGTCTCTAAGTTACAGTGTCGATAATGGTACATGGACAAATGTTCGTGCTACCACTCTAGGTACATGTACTGCTGGTTCATGGTGTAATTTCCGAGCTGTAATTCCTGCAGTTCAGGAAGGCGAATATGTAGAATATTTCTGGGCATTCCAAGATTTGGTTGGCACAGTTGCTGGTACAACCGGTAACCCCAATTTCAAGACTTTGCCCGTGGGTGGAACTGGTTCCCCAAGCAGTGTAACTGCGCCAAGTTCCCCGTACAACTACTTCGTACAACCTGATGAACAAGCAGATGCTTACAACAGTGATGGAACTCCTAACAACAAGTGGCAACTGAAAATTGACCAACTAACAAATTACAGATACTACTCTGTTTACCGGTACTTCGATGAGCAAATCACATACTACGAAGATACTGGAGAATACATTTGGGAGTATGATACTTCCAACTGTGGAACAGGTAGTTATCAGTGTTTCAACACTGGCGCAGCATACCAAATGAGATACAGCCCAACAATTAGCTCGTACTCATATTCAAATTGTGCATCGTCAGCAACTTGTGAAGTGACAGAGCCTAGTGGATTGTCATTAGGTGGCCAACACGGCCCTGGAATGTCCACAATTTGGTGGTACAATTCCGCTGCTGGAGCATTCACTGTTGTTGGATTGGATGATGAAACTGGAATTGACCAACCTGTATCAGGTGCGTCAGTAGGTACAAATGGCGGTGGTCGTAATTGCGATGACTGTTACTCAGCTGTACCAATCCCTGGTGACATCACCATGAAATTCGGTTCATTGAGTGTTAACGCAAGTTACTCCTCAAGCAGTAGCACAAGGAATTGGTTCTGTGTAAACAGCAATAACCACCCACTGTACTTCTTGAGCAGCAGCAGTAGCAACCCTTACTGCCTATACTCATACAGTACTTACCGCTATGACCGACAATTCAACGGTTGGATGGCTCCTGGTTACGATGGTCGATGGTCAAGTAACACCGACATCACCCAGAAGGTTAGCACTGTTAGGCCGATGCCTGACATCTATCCGCCTGTGTTAGATTATACCGGTTTGATGGATACCCACAGTGAAGATGATCGAACTGTGACAGTAGGTATTACAGATGCTGGAGATCCTCCCACTGGCCTGAACACTTCTTCAGGCACAGATGCTAATGGTGTACTAGAAGGACCACACATGGTTTACAGAGTCTACAATGATACTAGCCAAACATGGGGTAACTGGATTACTCGTGCAATGGCACAAGAATCGGGCAAAACTCGAGCACAGTGTGAACTTTCAGTATGTGACTGGTCAGCAACTCTGCCTGGTACAGACCGCGAAAATATTGTTGAGTACAGTATCCGAGCAAAGGATAACAATGGAAACTGGAACAATACTACCGCTTCAAGTTATCAGATAGGAACGCCAACAAAGGTATTCACCATTGAATGGCATGACATGAATTGTGGATTTGGTTCCCAATACACATGTTCGTATCAAGTAAAGATGTACGATGTAACTAATGAAATAGAATTCCATTATGATACAAGTTCAAATGCGTACTATGATTACGAGAATATCGGATATCAAAAGGGTGGTTCAACAGCAATTGGTGCAACTCTCAGAGAGAGAGGTACTGGATATCAAGCAGGTGCGAATCCATTCGATTACAACTACCGAATTTCAACAGATGGAAACGCTCATGCAAACGAGCGAATGACTGCTGGAATGACTGAATTGTACAACTACGATGAAGTCTTTACTGGTACATCAAATGGACGCCCGTACACATACTACTGTACAAGATACTGGTCTAGTTACCGAAATCAGTGTGCAGATGTTATTGACATCCCTGCAGGATTTGACATTGACTACTTTGGAACCACATACAGTGGTAACAACAGTCACAAGATGCATGTAATCCGCCACGGTGCGGCTGCATTCAGCACGTCAACATCTACAACACCAATGCAGATGTCGTACTACGGTTGGGGTGGCTATTGGCCAACTTTCCCAAGCAGTGCTTCGTACATTAACAACGCACAACTTGCACCATACTTTGGTTACTATGGCGCTTACTACTGCTACAACAGTGGAAACGCAGACTGTAGTATCCGTACAAAGACCATCCCGTTCGATGGCGCTGGTATGGATGTCTATGCTGATATCACCCAAGACACAATTTGGGACGCAGAAATGAGTCCAATTCGTATTGTGCCAAGCGGTGATTACCTACGCGTAACAGCAGACCTAGTGATTGATGCAGGTGTTGAAGTTCAATTCGCAGCCGGTAAAGGATTAGATATGGCTGGGACATGTTCTCGCTTGACAACTAATGGAAATGCAACTCACCCAGTTACAATTACCAACCTTGGTAACTCTGCTGGTAAGGGAATTGCATTCACAAGCGGTTGTACAGACACAGATGACAGGCATATGTTCAACAACACTGACTTCAGCAACTTAGATGTTGCAATCAGTGCTGGTAGCCGGCATGGTAGTGCACCACATCACAACGGAAATGTAGGTAACTTTACCTTTGACACAGTCACATTTACCGATGTAGATACAGCAATCAAGCACGGTTCAGGAACAGGTACTGGTTTTGATCTCTCTGGAGTATCAATAACCAATGCAACAGATTCCTGTATTGACTTGCCTGATGATGCTGTATTATCATGGATTGAAGGTTCTGCAACGAACTGTAATATGGGTAGTTCATCTACTGAAGGTGCTCTAAAGACTGGTGACGGAAGCGTCATTTATCTGGAGAATCTAACAATTACAGATGCGGCACACAATGGTATCATTGGTGACTCGACCTCGATGCATGCTAGCAATGTAAGCATGTCAACAAGCGGGCTATCAAGCACACAAGTTGGAGGAACAGGTCTAGGCCACACTTCAACTGCAGCATCTGGTACAAGCTTGTATGCTAACAATGTTGATGCAGCAGGATATGCAAATGCTTTGGTATCTTATGCTACAGATAGCATGTCATTAACTGATATTACTGGTGGTTCAATTTCGTTGGCTCCAGCAGGTACCGCAGGTACCGTGCTTGGTGACTCGGGTTGGTCTGCAAGTGGAATTACCAGTACTGGTAATATGCTGATGTCAAGGACGACTCCAAGTTCAATGGATAATGTCGACTTAGACGGTTATCTACGAATGGATGGAACTGCAGCAAGCGGTGACCTAATGACAATCACAGGTCTAGCTGCTGACGGTCTTACAATCGCTGGATGTGGTTGGAATGTTCGAGCAAATGACGCTGACCTTGGTGATTCAACCAACGGTGTATGGGCAACCGCTTCGTGTACTTCAAGCAGTGCTTCAAGCACTTTGACTGTAGCAGGCGGGACCATGGACGGTTCTTCCTCTAACGGAAATATCGTTTATGCTCGTAATGCACAAGTCACAATTGCAGATGTTGCAATCACTGGTCAAACATCAACTGGTGCGAATGTAGCGCAAGCAAGTACTAATGGTGATGTAAGATTAATCGGTGTCTCATGGAGAGGTAACGATTGTGCTGATGCAAATGGCTGGACAGGAATGTCTGACTGTTGGGTTGATGTTTCATCATCCTCAGGCGCAATATATGTCGGAGGAACTGCTCAAGTCGCAGCATACCGTGTAATGAACTTCATACCAGTATTTGTTGCAGACCATGCAGTCTCGACAACTACAGTAAGCACATCGGGTACTTGCCCAGGTGCGGCTTGTGTTGTCACTGATGTCACATCAGTCGGTACTTCTTACACAGATAGTACTGGAAATGCAACTGTTTGGTTACTCCAAGATAAGTTAGATAAAAGCAGCGGATCAACTGCTGTATCTACATCTTACACAGACCACCGTATTGCCATTGCTGGCGGTGCAGGTCAAAATGAGACTACACCAGCAGATGATTGGTACACATCAACATGTCAGATTAACGGCATGGATTGTTCAATGCCTCTAAGTCCAGGTGACCAAATCTACATGAAATTGGAAGCATTCCCACAAGATTGGAATGGTGCTACAAAGGATTGTACATGGTTGGGTACAAACACATCTGTATCCAATGGTTACCTACTATACACAATGCAAATAATCACTCTATCAACTGACTTAGTTCTAGATGGATGCAAGTTGCATTTGAATGGAACGAAGATGATGATTAACCGAACTGCAAACAATAATCCAACAATCACTATCCAGAACGGAGGCGAATTACTGCTCTCCGAAGGTGGTGGCGAAATTGGAAACATGAAGGCTGTTACAAGTTCATATGGTTGGGAAATGGATATCTTAGCCGGTGGTAAATTCGTTGTAGACAATGGAAACATCCGGGACATGCATCAAAACTCTAACACAGGTGGAATGATGAATGTCGGTGAAGGAACGCTTGAACTGAAGAATGGCGCCATAGTTTATGGAAGCCAAACAACATCTTCAGATATGGCTACCATCAAGGTTGATGGAGGAACTCTGTTAGTCAACGATGCCTCAGTTTACAATGCTGGTCAGACCGGTGTTGGTCTTTGGATTGAAGATTCAGGCTCCAGCAGTATTCAGAACATCGCTGTTAGCGGTGCAGATACTGGTGTAGTGATTAAGAATGCAGCTCCAGCAATTGATGGATTCACCCTCAACGACAACACTGTCGGTGTAGAAATTGATGGTGGAATGACTCTACCAAGCATCTACCGGTCAACTCTGCTATCAGGTCAACAACGTGGTTGGGAAACTTATGAAATTGACTTGTCTGGATTAGCAAACAACTTCAATTACATTCAGTTTGGTTTCAACAATGTCTACGAAGGTGGAAACGTTCACCCAAGATACAACTACTACTCAAGTCGTTACTTCGCTGTATACGACCGTATGCGTATCGGACTAAATGATGGAATTGACAACGATGCAAATGGTGTCGGAGATGAAATCGAGAATTTCACTCTGAACTCAGCAGGTAAGGCAATGACTGGATACTATACATCCGGTGACACTTCAAACCTTGGTGACAGAAATAATCCGGACCACCCTTCAAGAAACGATGGATGGGCTCGAAATGATTGTAATTACTATGGTTACCAATATAGCCCAGGTGGATCCTACCAGTATGGTTACTACTACTACATGAACAACTATGGTCCATACACACAAGGTAACACCAACTACTACGGTGCAAACGCTTACCCAAGCGACTTCGGGTTCACTCTCGATATTGCTGATGGTTTGACAGGTAGCCAGAATTACTACCCATACAATTACTGGGGCTACTACTGGCCAAGTTGGTACTTCGGTAGCGGATACCAGGGTGGCGTTTTCACACCACCAGAGGGATTCAACGGTCTATGGGGATACTACAACGTATGTCTCTCATACGCATACCGATACCAGACACCAACACCTAACGGATGGAGAATGTCATGGCCAATTGTTGATGTCAGCAGTGCAAGTGTCACTGAGGTATCAGCATACATCGATATTCTACACAACTACGCAGATTACTACGGTGACCGATATGACTTCGTATTCCGTGGTGGAAGCGACATCAATGATTTGATGAATTCGAATTGGGGTAGGGAATTTGGTACTGCAACATTAGATAACGGTGTTATCAATGGTGCTGATACTGGTATCCATATTGCTGGCAACTATGCTGCAGGCGGAATTAGTGCTGTAACAGTCAACGACCCTGTAGATGAAGGTGTATTGGTTGATGGTACTTCAGCGGTTGAAATGGATGGCTTAACTGTCAACAACGGTCGCTACGGTATTCGTACGACCAGCGCTGCAGGCGGTTCATTGGAAGCAACTAACTCTGCTCTAGACAACCAATCACAAGATGGAATTGTCTTAGGCGCTGCGTTCAAGTTGGACCTAAGTGGTGCAATCACAAACGCTTCAGGTGCTGCAATCAATGTACTATCAACAAGCTCCCAGGATTGGAGTTTCGATAGCCTGTCACTGACAAGCAACAACGTTGCTTTGAACCACGATGGTTCAGGTGAACTTACTTGTACAGATTGTACAACAGGTAGTAACTCCAATGATGTGACAACTTCAGGTTTGGTTACTTGGGTTGAAGGAGATATTGATCTTGCAACGGTGAGCGCGTCCGGTTCTGGACTCTTACAGAGAGCCAGATTAGCTGATATAACGATAACAGCAGATGGTAGCGGTGTAGCCGGAACTGGTGTCAGCATGATTGACGCTCTGAGTAAGAGAGTGGCATCTGGTGAGACTGATAGTTCAGGTACAGTAAGTGACATGGTGTTCCACACCAATTATGTTGACGCGTCGGGATTAACCGTCGTCAACCTTGCTGGATATAAGATAATGAGTGTTGGTAAAGTGTCTTACAGCACAACAGTTGCTGACTTTAGATACGCTATCAAGACCGTAAGTTTAGTTGATGGCCCAGGTAATAGCGATACAGTTGCTCTGACGGACAACTTCGATGCACGTGTATGTTATAGTTGGTCTTATTCAAACTACAACGTACTACAATCTTGTTCGGGTACCCATTATCTTGGAACTACAAGTTCAAGAACCAAGAGTGATGGAAATGGAGGTTCAATTACTGAATACGGATATTACGGGGCAATGCCTAGCAATATGGAGAACAAAGCGATCCTGATGGACTCGCCTTGGTCATACACTGGTACAACTGGTGCATCATTCAATGGTTCAACAGTTATTTTCAGTGGCTTCTACAATAACCAGAACTCCAACCTGTATGTCCGAAGCTATCAGGGTGACATCTATACTGATGACACTACAATGGCAGCAATAAGTCCGAAGGATACTGCTTACTTTAGCCTAGGATATTACGGTGGTTACAACTATGGTAATTTCTTCGTAAACGATTCCACACTGATTAACATCGGTACGATTGGAAGTGGGGCAGGATACTACAACCGTAATCCGGAGATGCATGTTACTAACAGCGTGTTAGTGTCATACTCGCAGTTGACGGATGTTCAATCTGTATATCAGCAAGAAATCTGTATCTCGTCTGCTGGAAGTGATTACGGCGACTGGGTTGTTGATAACAACACCATGTACGACTGTACTGTTGGAGTCATGATCTACTCTAACTACTACGCAACCAGTCCTTGGTATGGTGGAACAGGTACAGATGGTGCTCGTTGGAGTAATAACACCATGTATGATAGCACTTATCTGCCACTCTGGGTTTATCTGAACTCAGATGCTGATGACCTACTAATTGACAATAACACCATAACTGGCTCAAAGAGAGTAGGTTACGGTATATACGCACAAGACGACCAGTTGAACAGTGTAGAGATTCGTGGTAACACAATCGAGACTGCTGACGAACCGATCTACATGCGAAATGCAAAGAATTGGGACATCAACAATAACACAATCCAAGGTGACGGAGACTCTGCTCACTCTGGAATTTATGTTAGAAACGGTGAAGGTTCAATCTCAGATAACACACTAACTGACTCAGATGGTGGAATCAATGTATTCGGAGTTCGCTCTGGATATGATGTCGACCTCTCAAGAAACACAATTAGTGCATCTGGTGGACGAGTTTCACCAACTGCAACTGGTATCTATGTAGAGAACTGTGGACTTGCAGAAGTTACAATGGCAGGAAATCTTGTCAGCACAACATCTAACGCTCTAGTGTCAGATGGTTGTGATGTTTCTGATGTTGGCAGCACATTCGCCAGCGCAGGTGGCTCAGCATCACAGATTCACTCTGTGAACATTGAGGCATCTCAGTTCAATCCAACAATTAAGAACATCAGCACAGGTGATACTGTACGATGGGTATTGACTCAATACAACAGTGACCCTAACAACTTCCAGCACTCAACAACCAGTAACACATCTGGACTTTGGGACAGTTCACCGTTGAACTTGGGTGGCACATTTGCCCACACGTTCACAGCACCTGGTACTTACGAGTACCATTGCAGTGTCCACAGTTTCATGAGTGGTGTAATTAATGTAGCAAACAGCTCAGGTGCGAGTAACCTACAGACATACGGAATTGACATCCTTGATGGCAGCGAAGACATCTCCCTTGATGGTACATCCATCGGTGGATTCAGTCTAGCATACCGACAAGATGGTGGTACACTGAATGTTGAAGGTGGATCAGTTGTCACTGGTGACAACGGTTTCGACTTGACCAATGTTGACGTAACAGTTGACGGTCTAAGCGTATCTGCAGACAGTGGTTTCGGTGTTGGTTTGGATGTTTCATCTGATACAGGCCGTCACACATTGGACGTTGCAAACATGGATACATCTGGTGGCATTGGTATGCTGGCAGATGGTCACACTTCATTCCGTTGGAATGGTGGTGACTCCACAGCAACTACAACCCTGCAAACCCTTGGTGGAGCATCAGGTACTATTGAGAACATGACTGTCACAACAGATGGTCCATGGAGATCTAACCACGGTGCAAGTTTCACCCAGATTAATGCTGGTGCGTACTCAACCATCACAAGCGTTGGAAATACACTCAACCAGAGTATGTTGACAATCGGAACCAGTGCGGTCGTTCACGAGGGTAACCTCCTAGACCTAACTGTTACACACATGGGTGGGGCAGCAAGCAATGTTGGATTGATGATTAAGTCAACCGACCTTGGTCGCTCAGAATACGTCAGCCCATCATGGCGCTCTAACATCATCTCCGTAGGAGAAGGTGCAGGCGGCGCAGCAGCGGTTACTGACTGGTTCGTAAGCCATCCACTTGGAATTGCTAACATTGCTGACGATGCAATGCCTGGTCCAGTTGCAGTCAATCCTGACCCAACTAGCCAAGCAATGGGATACATGACTTGGGATAACTCAAATCTGTACATCATGCTGACCGGAGTGACCTTCTTGGTCACAGACGGTATGTGGTATCTTGATACCCAGCAAGGTGGTTCAAATGTTGGTGACAACTGGTATGTCAGTCACAATCTGCCATTCGAGGCAGACTACATGCTATGGGCAGAAGACCGTGCAAACTGGGGTATCCGCAAGGTTATGCCTGGTGGCAACTGGGTCGATGTTACAGCAGCATGTACTGGTATGCAAGCAGCACCTGGATTTGGTTACCCAGGAGTCACTCCAACATGGAGTGGTATCTCTGAGTTCGCAATCCCATGGGACTGTATTGGAAGCCCAACAGGTCGAATCAAGACTCTAGCAATCATCCAGAATGAAAACTCTGGTCACGTGCTTGGTGTTTACCCACCACAGCTATGGAACCAGACTAGCGGTGCTGCTCAGACATTCGGTGACTTCGGTACACTGCAATTGACTGGTGGCGATTTGGCTGATGGTACTCTAGATGACTTCCTGCTAATCCACCGAACTTTCACAGCAACTGGTGCAACAACACCGCGCGCATACGATGTGACAGTTAAGGTAAGAGATGCAGATAACATCTATTGGGACTGGGGTTCACATAGTTCGCTTGCAATGGATCAGAATCAGGATATCACAATAGATATCTTACGTGCAAAGCCAGTCATTGCTGACTTGGTTGATGTATCGTATGATGAAGATTCGGGTTCACATGTTGTGTCGCTGACAGATAAGGCTGCAGATTATCAGCAGGCTTCAAGCACGCTGTCATGGACTGTAACAAATGATGCTACAAATCCGAGCAATGCTACATCACCGTTCGCATATGATTTGACCGGTCAAACACTGACCATCTCTCCAGATGCGAATGAGTTCGGCAACCAGAGACTATACCTGGTTGTTACTGATGGACATGGATTGTACAGTAGTCAGTCAATGCTTGTAGGTGTAGAGAACGTCAATGACGCTCCAGTCATCAACAACCCACGACACGCAACTGGCCTACCAGTATTCACTGAAGGAATTGATGTGAATGGAAACGCAGTTTACAACTCATACGACGAACCTCAAAGGGCACATCCAGTGACCGGTGAGGAGAGAGAATGGGATCTGCTAACTAAATTCCTTGGTGGCTCAGCTGGTGAAGGATTTGTTCAGGATTTGGGAATCGGTGACGGTCTAGCAAATGAGCAAGACAGGAACGCTGACAACAACAGTGAGCAAGCACCGCAGACCTACACTTGGACAGCAGTTACTGACCCAGTAGATTGTGTAGCATTCGATGTAAGCATAAACGGAGGAACCACTCTAGAAATTGACCTCAACGAGGCAAATGAAGATGGTGGAACCTGTGACATTGTTCTAGACCTATCAGACGGTGCATCAGTCAATGATGCTGCAACAACAGTGAGTGTACCATTTACAGTACAGCCTACCAACGATAATACTCGTATTATCCCATGGGATGTTAACAATGGTTCAGTCATCACTACAAAGTATATCGATACAAGTGGTGCAATGGTAGACGGTAACATCAGACAAACTGGTCAAGCAGCCAACAATGATGGCGATGCTTGGTGGTGGTCTGTAGATGAGGACACAGAGGATCCAGACTTACTAACGATTGATCTCAGCAATATGATGAGTGACAACGATAACACTAACCAACAACTATACTGGACAATCGATGACTCACAGTACTACCTTGACAAGTGTCAATACACAAACTACTTCTCAGTAGCAATTGACAATGATGAGCATACAATGACTATTGATTTGATTCCTGATGCAACCACAGACGCAACAAGTGCTGAGTGGGATATGCTACAGGATGCAGATGGCGATGGTGTACCAGATGATGGTATCCACCAGAAGGCACCAAGATCCGGTGACTACTGTCTGATGAATCTGATTCTGTGGGACCCTGTTTCACAGAGTGAAGTTCCACAGTATGACTACGTTCAGTCAGACGCATGTATTGCACTTGACCAAGATGGCGATGACACAACTAACTGTTATGCACAGACATACAGTACTCACGAGTTGAGTATTAATGTCCACAACATAGTGGAATTGCGACCAGACTACAACTTCAATGAAGTACGTCTATCCCCTGACCCATTTGACTTCAAGGGAATTGACGGTGTTCTGCGTGAGACTATGGTACCTGTGTCAGTTGAACTACAACACACAGATGGTGACCAACCAATCAACTCGGATGGCACATACAAGTACCTATACGATCTGCAAGTGTCATTCTATGTGGTTGACTCCGATTGCGCAGGCTGTGATGGGACATACCAGAGCAGCGTACGACTTGGAAGCAATGGTCCAGGAAACGGTGCACTAGCACTACCTGACTATGGTTCATCTGTTGAAGTTGGAAACTACGTCCGATTGAACAAGACATCTGAGGATGTTCGTGTATTCGTTGATGTAATGACAGTGAATCCATTCACTGGCCAATACACTGACAACTCGAAGTACGAGAGACCAGCTCTAGAAGAGAAGAACTGGGCAGACAACAACATGACTGCTTCACAAACCAACAGCGAATTACCACTCATTGTGGAGACCAAGGCAGCACAGAGTGTTGCTTCGTTCGCTCCAACATTGATGGCAGTCGGCCTAGTCGGCGTATTCGTTGGTGCTCTACTTAGCCGCTCCCGAGCGGAAGAGGACGAGGAAGAGTTCGAGGAGGAATCAATGCTTGACGATGACCGTGCAGTTAGCCCGGTTATCGCAACCATCCTTCTTGTGGCAATTACAGTCGTCTTGGCTGGTGTAATATACGTGTGGGCAGGCTCACTCGCAGACACCAGCACTAAGGGTGTACCAAGGTTGACCTTCACAGCAGAAGCAATTACCGTACAAGAGATCAGTGGACTAGAACAGGATGAATGGCACTGGAGAGTTACCACATCATATGCAGCGACAGACCTTGCAACTCAAGCAGTGACTGTCTCAGTATTGTGGACTAACGCTAGTGGACAGCAAGTGTACAAGACAGCACTCGCACCTGGTGGCGGAGATGCAGAGAATGTATACGGATTCGCCCCACGTAACAGCGAGAATATGGTAACCTTCTGGGATGACATATCTCACTGTGAGCGCGGTGGTGCACCTTGTATCACAACCTTCGGTCCTGGTGACAGAATCTTCATCAGAATGACAGACAATGATGGTCTTATTGACTCAGCATTGATTGACATTCAGTACGAATTGCCTGGTGGCGCTGCGTACATGTTGAAGCAGTACACTGCATCACCAACCAGCATACGCTGAACTGTGTAATACGAAGCGCCTTCGGGCGTTGAATGCAGGGATGCTTAGGGGCTCTTGCCCCTGAGCACCCGACCTTCCGAGATTGAGCGAAAGCTCGGTTTCGGTTAGGCTGATTTGGCCCCGCCTCAACTCGGCATCTGCTGAGGAAGGGCGGGGCCTTTTCTCATTTTTTTTCGAAAATGGAATTTTTCCTCAAATGCATCAGTCCTTGGAGAGAAGGCGGGGCCAGTTCTCATTTTTTTCGAAAATGGAATTTTTCCTCAAATGCATCAGTCCTTGGAGAGAAGGCTGGGCCTTTTCTCATTTTTTCTTCAAAAATGAGATTATTCCGCAAATACATCAACCATTGTTGAGAAATATTTTTCTCTAAGTTTTTAGATTTCAGTTGTTTAATCATTCCATTGATATATTACTAGTAAGACGGCAAACTAGAGTTGTGAGTATGGACTTAAAATCAGTGGTCTTCGATTGCGATGGGGTCCTCATAGACACCATTTCTTCGTGGCGCATTATTCACGAACATTTTGGCACAAGTAGTGGGCCTATGCTAGATAAATTCCTCAAAGGCGGGATTTCAGATGCAGAGTTCATGGCCGATGATATTCAACATTGGAAAGGAGTGAATCCAAAAATCCATCGTGATGAATTAATGCGTTGTTACCAAGGAATATCTCTCAATACTGGTGCAAGAGATTTGGTAGATGCTCTCAAAGCAAAAGGAATAGCGGTGGCGATTGTTAGTGCTGGTGTTGACTTGCTAATTGGATCAATTGCCCAGATGTTGAAAGTTGATGATTGGGTATCCAATGGCTTCGAGTATGATGAAGATGGCTTTCTTCAAGACGAGGGGGTTGTGAGGGTACCTGCTCATTACAAAGGTGATATGGTTGAGAAGTTATGTCGAATTAATGGTTTTGAACCTCACGAGATTTGTTCAGTAGGGGATAATCACACAGACCTATCCATGATGATTCCGGGAAGCAAATTTATTGGCTTCAACCCGAGTAAAGAAATGGCGTTTGAGGGATTTAGAGAGGCTGGAGTGCCAATAGTGGAAGGAAATGACTGCCGAGACCTTTGGCCACACCTTTTTCCCGGTGAAACTTTCCCTTCTGAAAGTTAAGGATTTTTGGCATCTCGGTTTGAGGTAAGAATCCAATTTCGTAGCAATTTGGTAGTTAGTTGCTCGTTTCTTCTCAATACAAGGGTACTGTCAAATCTTCCAAGCATCCATCCAAATTATCAAGCAGATGGATTTGAAACTGTATCAGTGGGGTTTTCGTTTCTTTGCGATACGAGGCTACCAACAGATTTTCCACACCTTATGCAAATTCATCAAGCAGATGCGTCAAGCAAATGGAATTGAAGCGGTTTTGTGCGTATTCAAATTGACAACGGTCAAAATACATGGCTTAGGTTGGAATCCTAGCATTCGCATGTACCCTGTTTGGTCCTGCCAGGTGCTACTCTGAATCAGTGTGGTTCCTTTGTAATCCCCACAGTGATGGCCGTGCACGTGACCTGTGACAAAGATGTCCGGTATCTCTTCGATTACCATGTGGTCCTCTGGTTCAGGGGAGAGAGGAGTTTTCCCACCCCAAGATGGTGCTAAGTGCCGTCTTTCCAACATTTCTTCCATGGCGATCTCTGGTTCGCCGAAAGTAACGCGTTTTATTGATGATACAAAATCCATTATGCTCACTCCGTGATAGGAAAGAGTACGTACTCCGTGAAGGCTGAAATCACATGGGTTGCCAACAAATGTGGCGCGGTTGAAATATTGCTGAATCATTGGGTCTAATGCTGGTTGTGGTTCTGCAGGGCGCACTGCATCATGGTTTCCCGGCAGGATAATTGTCTCTACCCAATCTGGTAATAACTCGGTTAAACGAGCCACTTCTTCGTATTGGTGATATATGTCGACAATCTCTAATTCTTTATCTTGGTCTTTGTAAATCCCTACGCCATCTACAGCATCACCTGAGAGAACTAGATATTTGATGGTCTTTGCAAGAGGGTCTTCGTGAAACCATTTTACCAATTTCTCCCATTGTGAGTGAAGAAACGTTTTCGAGCCAACATGAATATCTGATATGAAGGCAGCAGAAACTGCTTGGTTATCTTCCGCTCGCCTCTTTGTGTGTTTTGGGGTAGGCGCTAGATGGATATCATCTACAATCAGCATGTCCCTGCTTCCTGGGTTGATGAATCCTGTGACGCCGACGACATCATCTTCCATTAATCCGCCAATAGCGATGGTGTTGCGACGCTTTGCAGCGGGTGAATTATCCATTGCGCGTGGGGGACGTAGAACACAAAAAATCTCGCCACTAGTATCTTCTACCTTGAAGTGAAGATTCTCACCCTTATGCCTAACATCGTTGACTAGTCCAACGATTGTGGCTGTGTTATTGCTGTTTGAAAAACGTGATTTATCGCGAGATAGTTGACTAGTTTCTATCGGCCTATTTGGAAGTCTTCCAGAACTTACTAGCATCCGCTTTATTTTTTCAAGTCGGCTATTGAAGCATGAAATAATGTCGTTCAATTTCCCTTCTGTTGTGCTTTTTCCTGTGATGTCAAAGTGTACATCTAACTCAACGTCGACATCTGTTGCTACCATTGGGAATCCATCAAGAGCAAAATGTGGTAGGTCATGTGGTCTCGCGGCTGGCTTTGGCTCTGGTGGATTAATTGGGGCAATTACACGACCGGGTGAAGGCTTGTCGTCAACTTCTTTCCCTGATGAATCAAGTACGGGCACCATCTCATTGAAATTTTGCGATTCAGGTTTTCCAATTGAACCATCATCTTCTGCATTCTGATTATTGTCTGGATTAGCTAATTCTTCAAGGTTTGATAAGATTTCATCGTTCAATAAGCCAGTGATTCCTTGGTCCTCTGCAATCGAAATTAATTGGTCTAGGTTATCGATTTTCAACAAACGTTCACTAATATCTGCGGCTGGAAACAATTTGGCGGCGAGTAATTTCAGCGAGATTATACGCCAACTCCCGTCCGCCATATCTTCAAGGCGGACGAGGATGTTCTAAGCAATTGCGCTTGTAAATTTCAATGCAAATTGCTGAAGTCAGAATTAAATTTCTCATTCTTCGTTCCAAGCGATGTCTGAATCAGGTATCGCAGGTTCTTCACTTGGCTCAGTTTCAGGGTCTTCATCACCCTCTGTCCAGGCCACATCCCCATGCCAATCTCCTGTTTGAGGTCCTTCTGAAAGAACATCTAGGGCTGCTGGTATACTAGTTGGTGAAGTTGACTCATCATCTTCTTCGGAAGACTCATCCTCATCATTTTCTTGGTCAAAATGTTGTTCCCACACTTCAAGAGCAACGCGTAGTGCAAAAGTTGTGAAAGCCTCTTTGTTACTGTGGCGGTCACCTTGGCCAAATTCAGCACACTTAGTTGTAACTTCTTCGTTAAGTTGAACTCCGACCCACACTAGACCTACTTCTTTGGAATCTGTTGCACCAGTTGGGCCTGCAATTCCGGTTACGGCGATAGTCAAGCCTGCTCCGGATTTCTTTGCGGCTCCAATTGCCATTGCCTCGGCAACTTCTTTGCTGACTGCACCAGCAGCCCCTTCTTCGGCCACAAATATGCTCTCATCAAGGCCAAGTTGTTTGATCTTTGATTCATTTGAATAAGTCACCCACCCTTGACTAAACCAACGGCTTGCGCCTTGGATATCAGTGAGAGCAGAAGCAATCATCCCACCTGTGCAGGATTCTGCAGTGGCGATGTGCATATCAGAACGTTTGATGCGGCGGGCTAGTAAGCCTGCTAACACCGATGCGTCTTGTGCCATAACCAACGCCCCGACTCGGTCCCTTTTGACTATATGGGCGGCGGGAAATCTTGCATTTGATACATTTTTCTTAAATTTGCATTTTTATCCGATTTCGGTATAATTTCTTGGCAATTAGAGTCAATTGTGGGGATAAAATTTCACCCAAAAAATCCTCAAAACATGCAGATTCTAAGCGATTTTTGTATGGGCCCGGGCGGATTTGAACCGCCGATATTCGCCTTGTAAGGGCGACGTCATAACCGCTAGACCACGAGCCCGACTAACAGGCCGAAGAACCTCCCCATTATGAACCACGCGACCCCGTAGCCTTTTGTGTAAGGACTGTAGTGGCTTTGTCCGTGAGCGAGATTTCGGACTTGTTGGCGCGGCTTGAAGCCGCTGATGTGCCAATGTCGCCAGCGATTCGCGATGCGATGCTTTCAGTTGGGGTTGAATCATTTAGTGACTATGACCCCACACCGTTCTACCATGACCGCCCATTAGTTTTTACAGAAACTGATGAAGGTGGGGTCAAAACAATTTCAGCACCCCACATGATTTGCACTCTTCTACATCACTTAGAATTAGAAGAAGGTGATGAAGTTCTGCTTCTTGGTGCAAAGGGAGGATACTTGGCTGCATTGATTGGCCATATAGTAGGCCCAGATGGTGGAGTAACTGTTGTAGACCCCAATAGGCAGGTGATTGACCATGTGCGAAATCATCTCAGAGATTTTGAAAGTGAAGCAACTTTCCACACACGGAAAATGAGACAGATTAGTCACACTCCACCAAATCTACCATCTCCTCTAAATCGAGTGTTGGTGACTGGCTCCCTTACCGAATTGCCACCATGGGTGGAAGACAGAGTTGCCGACGGGGGATTCATAATCGCTCCACTTGGAGGTAGAATAGCACAACGGCTAATCAAGAGAGAAAAGCAGGGTGATTTGTTTGATACTGACTTAGGTGGGGTGCTTTTTGGCCCTGTAGACATCTGTGAGACAGAGGCTGAACCAACTGATTCGAGGGAACTTGCTGGCTTGTTTGAGGATGCTTTGGAAATTGGGACAGAGTTGGGAGTCTTTGACCCCGAAGAGGCTGACAGTTTGCGAGCCTTAGCGGCTGAATTAAGACAACTTCCTGAAAATTTGCCGCCAATTGCATTGGTTGGCGATGATGACGATGACCCGTGGAGCACTGATGATGAAGATGCAAATGACATCTTCATTCATTTTGATGAAGTCAAGGAAGAATTTTCAGAACATCCACTATTTGATTTATTGGCAAATGCATCAGAATGGTTGACTCCATTATGGCCTACGATGATGGCATTGTTGGAAACAAAGATGCAACATCCAGGGGCTCCGGATGCAACTTTTGAAGACTTTGGATTTGGTCATCATGAAGATTTAGTCCCGTGAGGATTCGTGACTTGATGGTGTTTTCAATCATTTAATTTGGCAAGGCGTTCAAGAGATTCTGCAATTGGTGGACTCTTCCAACTTGTAGTGTGTCTGCTTGTTTTTGGAGGATATAATTCATCAGAAATTGACATGTCAATTATGTCTTGTTTTGTCAGAGAATCAAATCCACAATTTGGCCAAGGCTCAACTGTGATAGAATCGTCTTCCATATAGTTGAACAAAACAACGGGCAAACGAAGTAAATTTAGGATCTTGCCAACAGCGTGGCGGTGGTGCCCATCAAGTATAGCGCCGGTTTGCTTATCTACTAGCAAAGGCTTGGTGTAACAACCCCATTTTTTTGTGATTTTTGCTAATTCTTCAACCTTTTTCGGCTTAGTTTCTTCGTGAGCCCTAAGCCACTCAAGAGCAACAAGTTCCACTTTCATGACTCCTCGTCGCCACTCCCCTTGAAAGCAATTACCGCACCCCGACTCCCTGTGGGACCATTCGGGAGAGTCATGTCGTTGCCTGTTGGGGCACTCGCGGACCTAGAGGGTAGAGACTTGCCTATAAGGCTAGAATCTTGGGTAGAATCTCTGCCTGAAGACCTTCTAAAAATCGTTAAAATATTCGCTGAAAATGGTGCTGGAATTTGGGTTGTAGGTGGCAGTATTCGCCAAGGATTGAGTGGCGTTGAACCAAACGATTATGATTTGGCAACCGATTTCAAACCAGAGCAGGTTTTGCAACATTTCCCCAATTCTATTGAGACTGGTGTAGAGTATGGTACTGTTACTGTGCGCCTTGGTAATGGAGGCGATATGTTTGAGGTGACAACTCTTCGGTGTGACCAAGAATATCTTGATGGGAGAAGGCCTGAATCAGTAAAATTTGGGACTTCATTAGCCGACGATTTAGAAAGGCGTGACTTGACAATCAATGCCATGGCAATTGACCTTGCAAGACAACAGTTGTATGACCCCTATAATGGTCTGGAGGACCTTGAGAATGGTGTCCTCAGGGCTGTGGGTGAGGCCCAACTCAGATTAGAGGAGGACGGTCTTCGTATTATGCGCGTTTATCGATTCATGGACCAAGGGAGTGGTGGATTATGGCATCCTAATGAAGGACTTTCAACAGCACTTATTGAGTGTCGTGTAATGCTGAAAAACGTCAGTGTTGAGAGAATTTGGCAGGAATTAAGGCGGATTCTGGCGGGCAGTCATGCAGCAGATGTGTTGAGTCGGATGGAATCTGATGGCGTTGTAAACATTGTTTTCAATGGTCATTCTTTTGATTTGAATGGACAATCTTCACTCAAGATGAAAACTCCAACTTGCCCAGTGGTTGAAGCCCGATTAGCAATCATGTTCCAAGAAAATAACCCATCTGACCTATTCAGAACTTTGTCTCTGCCAAAAGCCACAATCAAGAGGGTCGGTGAATTGAGGAAATATATGGGGGAATTACCTCGGATGGATGATGTTGGTCAACTACGGATTTACCGTGCAGTTCTTGGTGAAGGTGTTGATACTCAAATTGCCTGTGAACTTGCTATTGACACCGAAGGTGCCCAAGGTGTTCAAAGTGCTCTAAATCAACTGGCCCAGAATGATGCCAATGATGTCGCATTAGCAAATGGAAATTGGATATCCGAATACACAGGGATTCAGCCGGGCATAAGACTTGGACGACTGAAAGATTATCTTCACAGGCTACAAGTAGAAAACAATATTTCATCACTTGATGAGATACAATCTATGCTTGATGAAATTGAGTGGGAAGATGGTAACCCAAGTGATTGGCCACGATTAGAATGGCCATAAATGCTCAAGGTATTGGGTTTGAATCCTAAGTTTGAACTGGTGTTCATTTTAAATTTCTAGCGATCACTAATCTCTGAACTTCTTGAGTCCCTTCATAAATTTGGGTAATTTTTGCATCTCGGAAGAATCTCTCGACGGGGAATTCAGTAACATAGCCATACCCACCGTGGATTTGTACAGCCCGTTCAGTGACCCACATTGCCGTATCTCCAGCGAACAATTTTGCCATGCTCGCTTCATTTGTGTGTCGAGGAGAACCTTCTTCGTAGTGTAATTGCTTGGCATGGGCAGCCCGGTAAACTAGTAATCGGGACGCATCAATTCTTGTTGCCATGTCAGCAAGATATGAAGTAATCATCTGATGGGCTGCTAGTGGCTTGCCAAATGTCTCTCTTTCGTGAGCATATTTCAGTGATGCTTCAAATGCTCCTTGCGATATTCCCAGAGCTTGAGCGGCAATACCAATGCGAGAGTTGTCCAAAGCATTCATGGCAATTGAGAAACCCTTGCCAACTTGTCCTAGAACATTCTCCACAGGCACCTTGCAGTCTTCAAGAACTAAGGTGCATGTGTCACTACTTCGGATTCCGAGTTTGTCTTCTTTCTTGCCAACAGTGAAGCCATCAAATGCTTTTTCGACAATAAATGCAGTAGTCCCACCATGTTTCTTGACGCCATATTCTGGATGCTCAACTACCTTGGCGAATAAAACATAAATGTCTGCGGATGCACCATTTGTGACCCACATTTTCATTCCATTGAGAACATAATGTGAACCATCTGGTGATAACTCTGCTTTGCATGAAAGTGCTCCCGCATCAGTGCCAGCGCCGGCTTCTGATAGCGAATAAGCACCCACTTTGTCTGAGGCAAGTTGGGACAAATATTTCTGTTTCTGCGGTTCTGTTCCATGCAGTGAAATAGTTTTGCAACAAAGTCCAACATGGACACAGTAAAATACTGCAAAAGACGCATCAACACGAGCTAATTCTTCGATGATGATGGCTTCGCTGACATCATCAACTGGCATCCCACCATATTCCTCTGCAATCGTAATCCCTTGTAGTCCAGTTTCTTGGCAAAATGTCTGCCATTCTTCAGTAGGAGCGATTTGTTCCTTGTCTCGCAACTCAATAGTTGGAGGGAGTACCGACTCGGCAAAATCTCTCACCATGGCTCGAATCATACTTTGTTCGTCACTTTGCCTGAAGTCCATTCGCCTCACCTGTTATTGCGCTACTAGCCCCCTGTTCATAATTGGTCGCTCTTAACGCGGGAGGGGAGAATTTTGGTGTAGAAACTCAAATCGTTAAATATGAGGCGAAAGTCGGCGCGGCAAAAGGAGGAGCATTCATGACAGAAGGCGAAGATTTCATAGAATTTCAAATTATAGACGACAGAAAATATTCGAAAGACCACCTTTGGTATCAAAAGTTAGAGTCTGACGATGAAACAGGTGACTTGTACAAGATTGGTATTAGCGATTTCCTACAAGCAGAACTTGGTGATATGATTCGTGTAGTACTCGCTCAGCAATCAAATGTTGATGAGTATGATGAGTTCAACGATGAAGACCAAGATCCGGACCAAATTGGTACAGGTGCAAAAGATGCTGGGGCAAGAGGGCACGAAGTTCTCGAGGGTGATACTCTAGCAACACTCAGGACTTCAAATGGTAGACACGTGATTTATGCTCCAGTTTCTTGCCACGTTGTTGAATTGAATGGTGAAGTCGAGGATAGTCCTGAATTAGTTAATGAAGGACCATATGGTGATGGTTGGTTGATGAATATCCGACCTGACGAGTTAGACGAAGAGGACCTTCTAACGCCTGATGAATACCTTGAATATCTCTATGAAGTCTGAATTCTTGGAACTGAAAAAGTTCGTATGATTTATGACTACCTTAAGCAACCCAACGATATGTTCGTGCACCTTCATAGGTTCCTTCTGATTGAACCTCCACAAGAGCAAACTCACCTTTTGGCTCAACAACTGAAATTTCACGCAGTCCTTTGTGGAGTTCTTCGTAGGTAGATCGGTCAATAGCAATTCGCCCAGCCATTCTCTCAAACATATTCCAGCGAGATACGATTTCCCGCCATTGTGGTGAAACCTTTCCTTCAAACACCTTTGCTTTGGCTCCTGAACCATAACCACACAAGCCAAAATAATCATTTTCTATATTTTCATTATCTTCATAATCTGACTCAAAGGTCGACATTATTGCTAGGAATATAGAACCAGTGTATTGGTTGCCAATTAGGCTAGAAGCACGTTGAGCCTTCTCAATTCTAGTGTTTTGGAATTCTTGGTAATGACTTGTCTTTGAAATTGCTCTTCGGTACAAATCTTGGGCTCTATCCCATTCAATCTCTCCTTCAGGTGTATCTTCAAAATCTGCTCTATCAGGTTCCTCACCAATTTCAGCGATGACTTCTTGCCACATTGGTTCATTTCGGCGGTCATGACGGAATACATCTGGAAACATTCTCTTTGCCTGGAATGCATAAGGAAGATGCATAATGATTCGAATCCATTGTTCTGTTAGAATTGCATCGGTTTTAGCATCATATCTTCCACTCTTCACGGCTTTTCGTTGGAAGTCTAAGAAAGCGGTTTTCACAGCTTCTTGGTAACATCGATTGGAAAATTGTCCATCAAAAACCGGTTCATCTCTGTGGACCTGTACTTTTTCTTCACCGTGAGCAAATATACCAAGTCGCCGTACGGTCGATTCTGGAAGATGTTTGACCATTCTTTCGGCTACTCCCTCTTTGAGTGTCTCCCCAGTTTCTCGTGCAAGTTGTACCACGTGGGTGATGATAGAGGTAAGGGATACTTCGCGGCGTGGCTTGAAGAAATCGTGTACGGGGGTTGTTGAGATACCCCATGTATCTGGAATCGAAATAAGACGAGGATTGTGACGCACAAGAATAGCGCCTCCACCTGCACCTTGGGTGTACTCACCACTTGATTCAAGGTCATACTTGGCGTTGTCAGAGAATACAACGACTCCAACTCTACCACCTTCCTCACCACCTCTAGCGACCCAGTCTAGGGTGTTGTGCAATGCGTCAACCGCGCCGATGCAAGCGAATGTCATGTCAACAACGTCACAGTTTCGGAAGCAGTCTTCGCCATATTGTTTTGAATAGCGTTGAGTAAGCATGTCAAGAATGTAAGTAGCGGTTGGTTTTGCGCCATCAAGAGCAGATTCCGTTCCAAGATACATTCTGCCGATTTTGTTAGGGTCTAATCCATTGCGGTCTATCAGCCGGGTGACAGCATTTGCACCCATGGTTGCAGTATCTTCATGGATGTCTGGAACAGACATCGCTGAGAGACCTAATCCTCGATTCAGTTTACCATAGTCTGCGCCTCTCATCTCCGCAAAATCCTTCATATCGAAGTAAATTTTTGGGAAATGGATTGCGATGTCATCTATTCCGACTTCAACCATGTTAACCACTAATCCAATTCCGCTCGCACTTTGCATTAGAACCCTCCTCCGTCCGGAATAACCATGGTGGCCTAATTGCTAGTAAATTTGACATTCGAGAGGCTATTTACTCAAGGTCCTGTGATAGAATTGATTTCATCGAGAAGTTCAGGTTTATTGTCAAAATGAGTTGCCAAAGGTGCCAAAGTTTCTGATAAAGCATCAGCGACACCAAATTTGAAGTCGAGAGGGTGAATTTCTCCACTCGAGATTGCAGATTTCAAGGAGTCCAAATTATCCCAAGTACTAGGCTCTCCGTACTCTGGTTTAGGGGTAATTGTAAGGGCTCCTAACTCTGGCAGAATTATGTGCTCAACTAATTCGTATGTTGGGGAATTATCGTCTTGTGGGTCAAGGTATGCTTTGCGCATCTTTTTACGCATTTTTTTGGCGTTATCATGTAGTAAAATTGCTCCAGACGGATCTGATTTGCTCATCTTGTGGTCAAAAGATTCCATTCTTGCACCAGAGGCTTTGAGTCCCGAAAGAATTGGAGTGTGGACACAGGTTGCTTTGAGCCAATTATGGCGGTCTGCAACCTGTCGCATATACATGTGTGCTTTGCGCTGGTCCATTCCTCCAATCGCGATGTCGATTTGTAACTCAAAAATGTCGGCTGCTTGCATTGCTGGATAGAAGAATTTTGACAAGTCGCCATCGGATGAATCCTCGGCTCTTCCCATAATGCTGAAGGTTCGTCGAACGCGATCTAAACTCATGTTTTTAGAACATTTTAGCACTCTAGCCCAATAATCGCCGGAGTCCATTAGTTCACTCGCGTAAAGGAATCGAAGTTGGCCTGCTCCCTCACCTTCTTCTGGGTGCCCAAGGAGGGCTCTAAACACCTCTTCCATGTAGCGGCCAGTGGTCTGGATTTTGTCCATATCGCCGCCAAATTTGTCATTCACCCAGGCGTGCCAATCGGCGAGGAAAATTAGCACATTGACATCAGCGTCGAGTAAGCGTTTGAGAGTTTGTGAAATTACCTTCCAGCCAATATGCGCTTTCCCTGATGGCTCAAAGCCGACATAGGCACGGAGTATTCCATCACTTGCGTGTGAAGTGGAATTACTTAGGCAATTTACTAGATGATTTACACCAACTACCTCATCAGCATCGGTGAACATGGCTAAGACCTTCTCTTTGTGCTTTGATGAAAGCGGAGAGAGGTCTTCATCTTCCATGTTTTCACCCTCAGAACATTTTGCCCAGTTTTTGACCCTCAGAACATTTTGCCCAGTTTTTGACCCTCAGAACATTTTACCCAGTTTTTCACCACGGCTTGCTGCTCGGGTGAAGTCTCCCCGGTCGATGCATTCCTGAATTTCAGTGATTAATTCTTCAGCGAGAGCTAATTTCTCTTCACTTACATCTGACATTTTCATGAAATGCCGGGCTTGGGAGACTGCAGATTTTGCCTTTGATGCTTTCTTTGCAGATTCTTTTGCTTTGTCTCCGCGTTGTTTTGGTGAATATCCTGTTGCAGAATCAAGGAACTCCGACCATCTTCGGCGTGAATCCATTGCTTTCTCTCTCCCGCCCTCGGCTTCAAGGAATTCTTGTAAATCGCTACCTTTCATTTGTTCAACATCGGTAACTAACTTGCCTTTGTCATTATAATTAGCAGTGACTTTTAACAAGATTCCAAAACTTCCTTCAAATGCGTCATCACCAGATGCTTGCACATTGTCAAAGTAATTACGTGCAAGAGCCCCCAGTCCTCCGTTTCCTAATACATCCTTAACTATCCCGCGCTTAACCTCAAAGGTCTCCATGTACGGGCCCGAGAGCCTCATGTTGTTCAAACTTATTCACTCAAACACCCTTGTTCATCATCCGTGAAGGATAAATCACCGGTGCGGGTGGGGTTGTTCATGCGGCGGGTCACCATACCTCTAGTATTGCTCCTCTTAGTCTTTCCAACTGCATTGGCTCAGGAGAGTACCTCGGTGGTAACAGTGACCACGGAACTGTTCATTGGTGAAGCAGATATGGGGATAGAAGCGCTCGCGGTTTCGCCATCAGGAGATGACGTCCTTTTAGTTGGAACATTGGGGTATTCTCATTTTATTTCAGCAGGGGAACCGTTTGAACAGGTTCAACTTCACTCAAATGATCAAGATGACCTAAATGATGTTGATTGGCATCCCCAAGGACTGAGCGCCTTAATTGCTGGGGATGATGGAACACTCTTACGATACTCAAGAGATGACCACTCGGTTACTCATGTACCTGGTTCAACAGCCAATTTGATGGCTCAAACTCTCAATGCTGTAACTTGGGATTCATCCGGTAATTGGGCTTACGTCGGGGCAGATAGTGGCGTTATCACAAGATTTAGAGAAGATGCAAACGGTAATTCAGAATATTTCCCCTTGAATAACAGCAAGAATTCACCGATTCTAGACATCAGTTGTCTGCACAAGATGCATGCAATGTGTTTGGTAGCGACTGAATCGAATGGCTTGGCTGTCATTGACCAACAGCATGACCTTCACTGGCTTTCAGGAAGTGAAGGAACAAGATGGTTTTCTGTAGAATGCCCTCACATTGAGAGAGACCGATGTTTTGGAGTTGGCCAAGGACATTCAGTTGGTGTAGTCGAACTTGATTTGAACAATCCTACTGAATCATTTGTGTCAGTAAAAAATGTTGAAATTTCCGGTGAATTTACAGGGATACATGTTCGTGACAATAATCACTTACTTTTGCAAACTGCACCCTTCGGGTGGGTTGATTGGGATATCAAAGGTGGGACTGATGAATTGGGCCTAGCCTATCCATGGCTGGAAAATTCAGATGCCTCAGCGGATGATGCAACACTTGGTGGAGAGATACTAGTGGGTGGCTGGTCTATCAATTCCGACGAAGGATATGCTATCACTTCTTACGGTCGTGTGGTGTATTATTATCCTCCGCAAAATACAATTTCAGAAAATCTAGCGGCATCCCTTGCTCCGATGCTCGTTATTATCGCAGTGCCTGGTGTTGTTCTCGGGTTGATTTACATGAGTTCTCCGGCATTGCAGAAAAGGTACATGGCTTGGTCAAATGCCCGTTTGGCCGCAAAGAGAGAGGCGGCAAAAGTAGGGAAAGGCAAATCACAAGGTAAAGGCCGAAGGGGTGCTAAAAAGTGAATCATAAGACACAATCGGAGCATTGATGAGCCGTTGCAGGCCGCAGTTAATCCAAGGTGACAGAGATGGTTTACGAAGCACTTGATTTCTATGACCTAGATTCACAACTTAGTGAAGAGGAAATAATGGTCCGCGACATGGTTCGAGACTGGGTTGATGATGAAGTAATTCCGAAAATCGAAAAGGCTTGCAGTGAGGGTGTTTTTCCAGACGAATGGCGCGTAGCACTTGGTGAAATGGGTGTTCTTGGTGCGCCACTAGAAGGATATGGATGCCCGGGTCTTTCCTATGTGGCTTATGGCGTCATTTGCCGTGAACTAGAACGGGGTGACTCTGGGCTCCGCTCGTTTGCAAGTGTGCAAGGTTCTCTAGCAATGTATCCAATTTGGGACTTTGGTAGTGAAGAACAGAAAAACAAATATTTGCCGAAAATGGCATCTGGTGATTTAATCGGATGTTTCGGTTTGACTGAACCGGATTACGGCTCTAATCCAGGTGACATGATTACTCGGGCTGAGGACAAGGGCGACCATTACTTGTTGAATGGTGCTAAAATGTGGATTACCAATGGCACGATTTCTGACTTGGCAGTTGTTTGGGCAAAATTGGATGGAGTCATTCGTGGTTTTATTGTTGAAACCGGTGATGACGGATATTCTGCTCCTGAAATGACAGGGAAGCACTCGCTGAAGGCTAGTGTGACAAGTGAATTAGTGTTTCAAGATTGCAAGATTCCAAAAGACAGGATTTTGCCGGGTGTGAAGGGACTTAAGGGGCCTTTCTCTTGTTTGAACAATGCTCGATACGGGATTTCGTGGGGCGCGATTGGGGCGGCTCAAGCGTGTTTTAGTTCAGCAAAGGAATATTCGCTTTCGCGTATTCAATTTGACCACCCAATCGCTTCTTACCAACTTGTGCAGAACAAGTTGGCTTGGATGCTGAGAGAGATTACCAAGGGGCAATTACTAGCGCTTGAATTAGGTCGCAAGAAGGATACTGGCTCATGGATTCCTGAACATATTTCACTTGCGAAGATGAACAATGTTGACATCGCTCTTGAAATCGCTAGAGAGGCTAGAGATATTCATGGTGCGAATGGAATTTTAGATGAGTATTGCATCATGCGTCACATGGCAAATTTGGAATCAGTCAAGACCTATGAAGGTACACATGATATTCACAATTTAATTTTAGGTCGCCATATCACTGGAATCCAGAGTTTCACTCGCTCTCTTTGAACAAAAGAGAGCAAGAATTTGGTTTTTTGGATTATTTTTTTCCGATTTGCTCTGTAAGAGCACCGGTTTGTTTAGTCTAAATGTTCATAGAGGCATCCTAAGTCGCCACATCATGGTAGAAATTGCCGTGTTGCT
>Ga0209992_10001012_pt1 | contig 32740 bp, 35 predicted proteins | sample 2SBtaG_2_FD_182564 | JGI IMG/M metagenome (GOLD analysis project Ga0209992, IMG submission 182564) | Deep subsurface microbial communities from Kolumbo volcano to uncover new lineages of life (NeLLi) - 2SBTROV12_ACTIVE470 metaG (SPAdes)... | ecosystem: Environmental > Aquatic > Marine >... | reverse complement strand
GTAGAGGGTTCTGGTTAAATATTCACGCAACCATACCAGAATTCTGCATCAGAATTCCATCTTGAAAATCCATATTAGAGGGATGGTGAATTGCGCAGCAAGCAGCTTACGCCTTACTCAAGATCATTATCTGAATATCCATCACATTGGTGCCGGTTGGGCCGGTAAGAAGCTGTGATTGTGTGCCTGTTTCGCTATCCAACTTTTTGAAGAAGGTATAAGAGTCGTTGTTGTCGAGATAGTTTGATGGTGAAATGCCTGCACTGGTTGCCTGTGTGGCGGTAACGCCATCGACGATAGCACCCGCGGCATCGTTAGGGCCATCAGTGCCGTCAGTGCCGGCAGAGAGCAATGTAACGCCTTGCATTCCTTCTATCTCCAGTGCAAATGCTAATGCCAACTCCTGATTCCTGCCGCCCATGCCCTTGCCGCGTACCGTGACGGTGGTCTCGCCACCACTCAGTAGGCAACGCTGCTCACCCGGTTTCATATTTTCAAGATCATTGTGTGCGGTTAGGGCAAGCCATTTTGCAACATCGCGTGCTTCGCCAGTCAGTGCATCAGACAATATTCTGGTAGTGAATCCCAGTTGCTTTGCTTTGCCCTGCGCAGCCGTCAGTGCCTGACGAATATCTGCGATGATGATGTTTTGAGTTGTTGCTAGGCAAGGTGCACCTTGCTTAACCGTTTCAGTAAGCTTCCCTGCGATGCCATTTTTCAGATGTTCACTCACATGCAAGGGAAGTCTGTCCGTCAGGCCATATTTTTCAATTACATGCCAAGCACCAGCATAGGTTGAACTGTCTGCCGCCGTTGGGCCGGAAGCGATAACATCCAGAGGATTGTTGATTACGTCAGACAGTATCAGTGTCACCAGTGTTGCCGGAAAAGCGGCACGAGCAAGCGCGCCGCCTTTTACTGCCGAGATATGTTTGCGCACCGCATTCAGCTCGTTGATGTCGGCACCCGCATTCAACAGGAGTTGAGTGGTTTTTTGTTTGTCCTGCAATGTCAGCTTGCCGGCAGGGGCAACCAGCAAAGCGGACGCTCCACCAGATAACAGGCAAATGACCAGTGTTTTTTCATCTGCAGTATTCAGTAATTGCAAAATATCCCGGGTGGCTGCTTCACCCGCCTCGTTTGGAACAGGGTGGCCAGCTTCTGATTGCTTGATGATGCTCAAGGGTGCAGTGTGCCCCTCTTTGACGATGATCAATCCTGAAGTGAGCCTGTCGCCCAGCAGCGATTCTGCTGCCTGTGCCATCCGTGCGGCGGCTTTTCCAGCTCCGACGACGATGATGTGTTGGTATGCGGCGAGATCAAACTGGGTATCTGAAAACTGTAGTCGGTGTCGTTCAATGCATGCAGACTCAAGGATGGCAAGATAAGGGTCGGCTGCAGCAAGTGCAACATTGAATATGTCGAGAAGTCTCTGCCGATTATGTTGCGGGAATGTCATGCCTGAATTATCTTCTTGTATTTTTTGGCCTGCATATTATCTGCCTTGGAGTTTAGTGCCTTATCCTACTATTTGATTATGTTTCAGTGTGTATTTATACATGCATCAGCGTCGCTATGAGCTATTCGTCCGCATGGTACACGGGCAGAGCCGGCTGCTTGAATTGCTCGACAAGGACAGGCAAGCCTTTTCGGGTATCAATACGGGCTGGAATGCCGGTTACAGCAACACGATGGGCTGGTTTGTGTGGCGAACTACCCGGCAGGCCCTGATCGGGTTGCGTGCCAGTCTGCAGAATCCAAGTTGCTGGATAACACGCTGGCAAATAAAAAATATGGAACGGCAACTCCGTTAGGTCGCACCCAGCGATTACGCACGGGTGTCCAGTTGGCGGCATTTTGGGAGCGGGGCATGGTGGCTGACGAATTCAGCCAGCTTTTCATGGATGGGCGTGAGAGCGATAGCATCGGGGCACGGCTGATATTGTCAGGCGTGATTATTCGTTTCGATCTTGCGCAAGGGCCGGAGGGCGCGCAAAGCCAACTGTTCATCACCTATCCGTGGAGCATGTTCTCGGTGGACAGCCCCGGTTGAGAGCGTGTGATTGAGCGTATATTGCGTTGCAGGCGGATGTGACGTTAATACGGATGGCACGCGAACTGTACCGTGATTCTATGATCATGCTCGGCTGTGTAGGGCGGCTCTGTTTCTTCGATGTCCAGCACCTCAAGACTTTTCTGCTGTTTTTTGCAGTGGTTGGACGCAGCGCGCACCGCTTCGGCTTTCGGACTTTCGGGGTTGGGAAAGTAGATTGAGGCAGAACGGACAACCATATACGTGTCCGCCCCGATACTGACTATATCAGTCGGTTTGGCACAGGCTGTGAGCGATGCCAGAATCAATAAAATGCAAAACCTTATCAAAACAAGTCCTTTGTTTGCTGATGCGTGCTCATTATTTATTACACAATCACTTTCAGCAACCTGTTTATTGCCCGTAGAATGTAGGGCTCAATGAATATCAAAACATATCCAGACAGCCCTTACTTCCTGCACCAGCCATTTGAGCCTGCGGGTGACCAGCCTGCGGCCATCGAACAGCTGATCGAAGGGATCGATGATGGCCTTGCGTACCAGACGCTACTTGGTGTGACGGGTTCGGGCAAAACCTTCACGATGGCTAATGTCATCGCCCGCACCGGGCGTCCTGCGATCGTGATGGCGCCGAATAAAACGTTAGCGGCACAGCTTTATTCCGAACTACGGGACTTTTTTCCCGAAAATTCGGTTGAGTATTTTGTCTCCTACTATGATTACTACCAGCCGGAGGCTTATGTGCCGTCGCGCGATATGTTTATTGAAAAAGATTCAAGCATCAATGAGCAGGTCGAGCAGATGCGTTTATCCGCGACTAAAGCATTGCTTGAACGCGATGACGCAATCATCGTCGCTACAGTTTCGGCAATTTACGGTATCGGCGATCCGGTGGATTATCACGGCATGATCCTGCATCTGCGCAGCAACGAGAAAATGGAGCAGCGCGATGTCATCAAGCGATTGATCGAAATGCAGTACGAGCGTAATGAAGTAGACTTTTCACGCGGAAAATTCCGTGTGCGCGGTGATGTCATCGACATCTTTCCGGCAGAGAGTAGCGAACATGCATTGCGCGTCACCTTGTTCGACGACGAAGTGGAAACGCTTTCGCTGTTCGATCCGCTAACGGGACATATTTCACAAAAAGTATCTCGCTACACCGTGTATCCCTCCAGCCATTACGTTACACCGCGCAGCACCGTAGTGGATGCCATCGAAACCATCAAGGTAGAGCTTGCCGAACGCATCTCCGTTTACATACGGGAACACAAGTTGGTCGAGGCGCAACGTATCGAGCAGCGCACCCGGCACGACCTGGAGATGCTTAATGAGATCGGCTTCACCAAAGGAATCGAGAATTATTCCAGACATTTGTCAGGCCGTAATCCAGGTGATCCGCCGCCGACACTGCTGGATTATCTGCCGCCGAACGCACTGATGTTTCTTGACGAAAGTCACGTCACCATTCCGCAGATCGGGGGGATGTACAAAGGAGATCGTGCGCGAAAGGAAAATTTGGTCAACTACGGTTTTCGCCTCCCTTCCGCGCTGGATAATCGTCCGCTACGCTTTGATGAATTCGAAAAGATCATGCGGCAATCAATCTTTATCTCTGCCACGCCATCAAAGTATGAAGCAGAGCATGCCGGGCAGGTCGTAGAGCAGGTAGTGCGCCCGACCGGACTGATTGACCCCACTATTGACGTACGACCCGCAACCAATCAGGTGGACGACCTGATGTCCGAGGTCAACCAACGCATCAAGGTGGGCGAGCGCGTACTGGTCACTACACTCACTAAAAAAATGTCGGAGCAACTCACCGACTACTTCGCCGAGCACGGCATCAAAGTACGTTACCTGCATTCCGATATCGAGACTGTCGAGCGTGTCGAGATCATTCGCGATCTTAGGCTGGGAGAGTTCGATGTGCTGATTGGCATCAACCTGCTGCGCGAAGGGCTGGATATCCCCGAAGTCTCACTGGTCGCCATCCTTGATGCAGATAAAGAAGGATTCCTGCGCTCCGAGCGTTCGCTGATTCAGACCATAGGTCGTGCTGCGCGTCACCTTAACGGAAAGGCGTTGTTGTATGCCGACCGCATCACTGACTCGATGCGCCGTGCGATAGACGAAACCGAGCGACGACGCACCAAGCAAGTGGCGCATAACAAAGCCAATAACATTACGCCTCAAGGAGTGCAAAAGCGCATCAAAGACATCATCGAAGGCACTTATGAGCCGGAAACCGCACGCGAACAACTCAAGGCCGAGCAAGCGCAGGCGAAATATCTGGCAATGAGCCCGAAAGAAATTTCCAAAGAGATCAAGCGACTCGAAAAAGAAATGCTACAAGCGGCGAAGAATCTGGAGTTCGAAAAGGCAGCAGCCTTCAGAGACGATCTGAAAAAATTGCGTGAAGGCGTGTTGATTTCGCCGCTGTGAACTGGCTGCTGAAAGGATAAGATTCCTTATAGTAAATACTGCCAGGAAACGCTATACATATTCTTCATTTTCATTTGCAGTCCATTCAACTTCTGCCGGATAGGGATGCCATGCTCGATGCCTAGCTTATGTCCGCTTACAAATATATGACTGATACCTATTGATGCATCCCAACGGGTTCCCCCTGAGTTTTTCACATCAAATGTTGGAGATATATTGCGCTTCATCAAAGTAATCGCGTCTGAATTACCGGAAATTTTCTGCCAGTTAGAATTCGCCACGCGCCCGGTTATTGAAGTGTTTTTCAATGGCGTCACTTTCCCAAAGCGACATCAAAATAGGGATTTTCCTTATATATAAATCGCTCAAAAAGAATTATCCTAATCGTAGGAGCGTTACTTATTGGTAAGAGGGAGGGGTTATGTTTTTAATGGTTGCATTGATGGAAAGACAACGCCAACAAATGAGCGATTCATGAGTGCGACAAATGTGCATGGTACCGAAAGACGACTTACTGATGGGCAGGATATGAGGTTACGAATCTGTCAATTTCAGGAGTTGTTTTCCATTTCCTCATATAAAAATAAGGCGTGTGAAGTGATGGTTGTAACTGAAAAGTTCTATGAATTTTTTAAGGATGGCCTCCCTTTCAGTAGAATGCTGATACTGCGAAAAGAGCTAGTTTCAACGGCTAAGGCAAAGCAGCGTGGCTAGTGTTAATGCAAAATAATAAAGGCAGGCTCGAATGTCTTGGCTCTCAGCCGCCTAATAAGTACTGCAAATACACGCCCTTCTCAGGCTAAAGCCATCAATCAAGCGTCACCACTCAGTTTTATTTCCTGTGCACGATGTTGTCGTTGCAGATACTGTTGCGTTTGCATGTCGGTCAGCCTGCTGGCGGTTCTTGAGAATTCGCCGGACATCTCGCCATCGGTGTAGATGTTTTTCGGTGTGACTTCAGATGATGCCACCAGCCTGACGTTGTTGTCGTACAGCACATCAATCAGCCATGTGAAGCGTCTTGCTTCGGGGGCATTGTCGGCGGTCATGCAGGGGATGTGTGACAGGAACACGGTGGGGTAGTGGTGTGCGATCTCCAGATAGTCCGAATGCGAATATGTCCCGCCACATAGTTCCTTAAATTCGAACCACACGATATTTTTTGCCAGCCGTTTTACCGGGACTGTACGGTCATGCACGAGGATGTGTTGTTGGTCGAGTGCGGTGCCTGAGGATATTCGTTCAAACCATGTGGTTAGACTTTCTTCATGGGTATTGGCTTCTTCAGCATTGTCTGCGACTAGGAACAAGGGCTCGCGTTGGGTGACGCGCTGGCGGTAGTCGCTTCCTCCATCTACATTCACCACTTTCAGTTCACGCTTTAATAGCTCGATAGCAGGTAAAAAGCGCTGACGTTGTAAACCGTTAAGGTATAGCGTGTCGGGGTGATAGTTAGAGGTGGTGATCAACACCACGCCGCGTTCGAACAATGCAGCCACTAACCTGCCCAATATCATGGCGTCAGCAATGTCATCGACATGAAATTCATCCAAACACAATATACGGGTCGATTTTTCGATGTTATCTGCTAATGCGATCAGCGGGTCATTGCGATCAGCGAGGACTTTCATCTCGTGATGCACTTCGGCCATGAAGTTATGGAAATGGATGCGTCGTTTACGCCGATAGGGGAGACAGGCATAAAATGCGTCCATCAAAAAGGTCTTGCCGCGACCCACGCCGCCCCATAGATATAAACCTTTGGGCACATCCGGGCTGAGTAGGCTGCGCCCGAGAAAATTGTTGCGCTTGCTTTTGAACTCAACCAGTTGATGCCAGAGGGTATCCAGCTCATCAATCGTGGCTGCCTGCGCAGCATCGGGTACAAAGCCAGGTTGTTGGCTGATGCCTAGATACCATGTCTTGGGGCTGATGCTATCTGAGGGGATAGGGAAGTCGTGTTGAGACATTGATAAGATTATGGCTATTATCGGACTTGGTCAGGCGTTTCTTATTATAATGCTCGCTGAGGATGGTTGATTGAATCCAAGGAGATAAATAATGAATGACGAGATAAACCCGATTGAAGAAATTGAGACGGCGCCTGAAAAGCGCAACATCTGGATGCGCGGCTTGTTTATGGTGCTAACGATGTTGGCGGTTCATGTATGCGGCACAGTGCTGTTTTTCGTTACCGCGATACAGTTCATCATGATGCTGCTGAATGATACGCCGAATCCAAGACTGACTAAATTCGGTCGCAGCTTGGGTGGCTATTTGCAGCAGAGCGCAGATTTTCTGACCTTTGCGACAGAAGATATACCGTTCCCGTTCAGCGACTGGCCTTCGGGTGATTGAGCCAGTCTGGCGATCAGATCTAATTCTTTTTTGAGGCGTCTTTTTCCTGTTGGACAACAGGTTTGATTGCTGCGTGTGTGTCTTTCCACAAAGTGCTTCTGCCGACCTGCTGTGCTTTAACCACTTCAGGGTTGTCTTCAAGATATTTGTTCATGAAAACTGTAAGCTCTGAAAGATAACCTTTACTCATTACTAACCTCACCAGAAAATAAAACGGAATAATAAAACGATTGCACTGCATGAAAAGCGGCAGCTATCGTAACCCCCGCCAAGCATCACCGCAAGTAGATCAGGAATTTTTGAAAGGGCTGTGTTCATTCAATTCATCCACATACTCTGCTACCGCATCAGATTCACGCTGTAAGTAGTTTTCCACTGCCCGTGAAAACTCCGGATGTGCTAACCAGTGCGCTGAGTGGGTCGTTACCGGCAAGAAGCCCCGCGACAGTTTATGCTCACCACCCGAGCCACCTTCAAATGCTTTGATCCCTCGCGCGATACAAAATTCAATCGCCTGATAAAAGCACGCTTCGAAGTGTAAGCCGGAGTGAAATTCGAATGCGCCCCATGAACGCCCGTACAAGATTTCATCGGTCATGATGTTTAATGCGCTGGCGATCATCCGGCCTTCGCGTGATGCGATCACCAGCAGGGCGTGATGAGGCATTGATACACCGATGCGATGAAAAAAATCATCATTCAGTGCGGGTGGCGAGTAATGTGTTTGTCGCTTATAGGCATAACATGAGGCGAAAAATGACCATTGTTCCTCAGTGGCTGCATCACCGGTGATGCATTGCAACGTGATGCCGGCATCTTCTACGCGGCGTCTGTCCTGTTTGATGCGTTTGCGCTTATCGCGGCTCAGTGCGGCGAGAAAATCTTCGAAATCCCGATAGTTGTTATTCTGCCAATGGAACTGCACATCCTGCCGCAACATCATGCCACGCGACTGAGCCACCCGCACATCAGCCTCATTCAGAAATAAACAATGCAGTGAGGACACACCACCATCCCCTCTTTCTTGCAGGGAGAGGGGAGAATCATCTCCCGCCAATTCACCCTTAGCCATTGCCAGCGCAGCATCCAGCAGCGTTTCTTTATTTTTTTCGGTAGAAGCCAGCAACCTCGGCCCGGTCACTGGTGCAAACGGCACCAGACATACCAGCTTGGGGTAATAGTCCAGACCGTGACGTTGGTAAGCCTCTGCCCAGGCGAAATCGAATACATGCTCACCGTAAGAATTCATTTTTAGATACAGCGGCATGGCACCAATAAGGTTATCGTCCTGCCATAAGGTGATGAATCGGGGTTGCCAGCCGAATTCCGCTGTGGCGCAACCGCTGGCCTGCAAAGCATGCAGATAAGCATGTGAAGTGAACGGGTCGCCCCCGCTCAGGGCGTCCCACTTGGCCACAGGAATATCGGTTATATCACTAATGATTCTGAGAATAGGAGTGGTCATGTGTTAGGACAATGATGACCTTTCCGGGTTTTTTCGCCAGCTTCCCCCATTCGATGTTTGCGCGGAAAAGTCATAGTCCCTCGTTAATTCTCTTTACTTTGCCTAAGTTCTTTTAGAGCATTTGCAAAGGCTTGAGCGTAGTAGTCATTTGCATATTCGGAATCCCTGACCAGCATATTCCAATCAACCACAAACTCGCCATGCCCTGCTGTTTCAATTTCCTTCAAAAACCCCTGTCTAGACACAGGTGGGTTCATGCCAGCATCTACCCCCACTACCATGTGGCCAAAGCCACCGATACCAGCACCTACAAATTCAGGGTCGACAACAGCAGCCTTGGCATTTGAGTTGAATATACCATGTCGTGAACGCGTTTGACCTTTACCTCCAATTTCATGATTTGAAAAAACCGTGGAGACGTTGACGAATAAGACATCCTCCCCCATTTCAGTCGCTATTTCCTTCAGGGCTTCGGCGTCCGGCCATACCCAATGAGCCTGGGCAATCTGAATCACGCCTGAAGGGGCTTTCACGCGATAGCCCTTCGGTGCAAAAGTAGTCCAACCGGCTGCTAAGGATGTGATGTCGTAATCGCCTTTTTCAACCACCGCTACGGACGGATAAACACCGTAATACTTTTTGTAAGCCTTCGTATTGATAACTTTGTCACTGTCGATAACAATGAAACCGGCTTCTTTTAGTTGGGCTTCCAGTTTTTTCAGGCCATCTGTCGCGAGGTGCAGACCTACATCACCAGGAACTTCTATGGCATCAAGTTGTTTGAGTTCTTTTGTCTGGAAATGTCCTCCATAAGTAGCAGCCAACATACTAAAGTAAGTTGTGTCGGCGAAATCACGTGAAATATCACCCTGAATTGTGGTTGCATATTGCAGTACTGCAATTTTGAGATTGGGTCGTTTGGCGAAACGCTCAGCTAGCCCGGGTAGCCCGTTGGCCTCTTGATAACCGGCACCCGTTTCGGCCGCTTTTGCTCGATAAGCGGGATCGCTCATGTTATCCATCGAATGCTGCGTCGCCAAACGTAGAGACGTACCACAACCGCTCATCAACATAATGACGCTGAATAGAACGAAAATTTTTGAAAATTTGACTATTTTTGTTTTCATTTTTTCCCTCGATTTGTGTGCCTGATTAGGGGCATGAAATTGATCTAAAAAACACAGTTAATAAACTCGCAACGAGTCTCCTTGGTATGGCTATTACCAAGAATAACTATGGTAATAGCCAAAACCGAAACCACTGTTTCGTATCTGTTGTGGTGAAGTATTGCTGCCATTGTTCAGGTATAACTTGGATCCTAGGCCATACAAAATATCAGTGTCGTCATAAGAGACCTTTACGGTAACAACACCGTCCATCCAAGTAATATCATTACGCGTACCGGACGGGATAGAGATAAGTCGGGTTGCTGGTCCCGCACTTTCAGTACCCAACGCTAGCACCCGACCACCGGGCCATGGATTTACCCTAGTTGCGGGTACTGTGGTCTCCTCCACTATCGTATTGGTAATGTCACTGGCCAAGGCATGATGTAGATTGCCGTTGTTATAACGGGTCCAAGCAATGTAGCCGTTATTGAGCCAGTCTGGTGGCCACGACAAACCAACTGAGGTGGTCGGATAGGCCATCTGGGTTTGGGCAGCAATATTCACCACCACCAATTCCCCCTCAATATTCACGTTCACTCGACAGGCTAGCACCAACTGAGTGCGATCTGGAGACAACCCATCTCCATCGGCCATACAGGCACTATAGTTGCTGAAACTAATCACGGAAGTAAGAGCGTTGCTATTGGCGGTATCAATGGTGGCCAAGCTCGTATAGAAGAGATGTGTACCCACGCCTATAAGCAACACGTCATTATCAAGCCAGCCAAGGGGAACAGAACCAGCCTCAGTATGTATGACCGAACCGTCCGCTACATTGAGAATCTTGGTTGCCCCGCCGAAGGTATAGGCCACCTTGGTTTGTGCGGGTGAACCCATAATTTCCTTACCTAGATTATCGGTGGAAATCGATGTTGCAGCATTCGCGTTGCTGAGATCGATTTTGTAGATGCCAAATGGACTAGATGTAAATACTAGGGATTTAGATGGTGTGACACCTGTACCACCTCCACCTCCACCTGTACCTGTACCTGTACCTGTACCACCTCCACCACTGGTTGTACTCGCGTAAGCAGTCGACAATGCAGTATTAAATCCTGCTGGAGTCGTAAAGCCTGAACCTGTGCCTGCCAAATTCAACAAAGCTGTATAGCTGGTTGCATTGCTGGTAATTGCAATCGCCAATGCCGTGAGTATGTCATCCATCACGACACCGTTGGTTGGGTCAAAAGCCAGCGTGACTGGATCAATTGTATTCAGGGCGGTTAATCCCAATGAGGTACGCAGATTATTCAGAGCGGTAGTCACTTGCGTGCTAGAAATTGCGCTGAGTTGTGAGCCAGTCAATCCCGCAAACCAAGTAGCCGGTGTGGTTGTGCCAACCAAGTTTGCTACTATCAAGTCAGTCAAAGGGGTGACATTGACAGTGCCTAAATTGATGGCAAAGGACTGATAAGCAGTGGTGTTGGCTGATCCGTTAATCGTGCCACCCATAATTTGCACGGCACAAGGCAGAGTTTGCCCTGTCACATTCACCGACCACGCGCCTGTTGTACTGGTAGTGGGGATGCCTGTGATTGTAGGCCCGGCGGCACAGGTGACATTCACCGTGCCTGCAACTATTGGCGCACCTACTGCGGCTGTTCCACTCAGCGTACTGACCGCTGCGGCAGGATCACTACCGCCACCGCCACCGCCACCGCCACACCCTATGAGAATGAGTGCTGCAAATAACGATAGGAAAAAACATCTGTTCAGTGCGTTCATAAATCCTCCCCCGAGAAATGAATGTAAAAAATAATTCTGAATGAATTTCTGGCTAAACTATATATGGATTCTTGATGTTTATGCATCCCATAAACAGGGGTATCGGGCAATTTTATTTTGAGGTAGTGTCTACACATTTACCTGACTATCTAAACTAGTTATGCATCAAACATTATCTGATTGGCTAGGCTCGCCTTGGCGACTGGCTATGTCGCTGTCGATTATTTTGTCGGCGTTAACGCTGCTGGTATTGAGCGCGCCGATGATGCAAACCAACCTGCCAAATGTATTGGAACTGAATCAGGCAGAATTCATTGTTCAAGATACTGCATCACCCCCTGATAGCAACTCACCTCAATGGCAGCGGTTAACATTGCCCGACTTGTGGACAGCGCGCGGGCTGTATGAGCATGGAGGCTGGTATCGCTTACACGTTTACCTAGATACCCCACCAGCAGAAATATGGGGTATCTATCTGTTCCGCTTTCACTTAAATGCGGGTGTTTATCTCAATGGGCAATATCTAGGAGATGGAGGACGGTTTACCGAGCCAATAGCACGCAATTGGAATACCCCGCTTTATTTCACTATCCCACCAGCACTATGGAAAGCAGGTGATAACGAAATTCTGATTCGACTGCGTACTGATATTGGTTACGGTATGTTGGCACCACCACAAGTTGGCGCAGAAGCTACTCTCAAACCACGCTTTGAGCTGCGTCGTTTCATACAAAATGATCTTAGCGCATACATGGCAGTGAGCCTAGCGTTAATAGGCGCGTTGCTGTTTGGATTGTGGATTCGACGTAAGCAGGACAAGATGTATTTGTGGTTTGCGGCATCCTGTTTTTGTTGGGTATTTTTCAGCAGCACCCTTTTTGTACGTGATCAGCCTTTGCCAAGCACTTTATTTTTGTGGTTAATCCACACTGCGCTGGATTTCTGGATTGTGTTTTTGATTGGATTCGTGCACCGCTATCTGGAAGTATCACATTTGCAAAGAGAGTATATTTACATTGCGGTCCAAGTGTTACTGGCAATTGCCTCGCTTGCTTTCCCTTTGTTAGTTGCCTACTCCTTTACGTTGGCCGCCCATACCTTGTCGCTACTAGCAATATTCTATCTGGTATTTATCAGTTGGCAGTGTCACCTTGCGAAACCCCAGCCAGAATATCTACTGCTATCCCTTGGCCTATCTGGTTTGTTTGTGGCAGCTTTGCATGACTTTTTGATGGAACGGCCGCTGCCTGATTTTCAGTCGTGGGATATGATGACTTGGCTATGGCGACATCAAATACACCTGATGTATATAGCGGTGCCGACACTGCTAATTTTTCTGGCCTGGCACTTAACCGGACGCTTTATACACGCGTTAAATGAAGCGGAAAAGCTCAACCTTAATTTGGCGGGGATGGTTAAAGAGGCTCATCAACAACTAAGTGAAGACTTTGAAAAACGAGCCTTGCTAGAGTGCCAGCAGGCCGCAACAGAGGCACGTGAGGTAATTCTTAGAGACTTACATGATGACCTCGGCGCAAAACTATTAACTTTGTCGATTGGTGCAGAAACCCCAGTCCGTGCTGATATTGCACGTACTGCATTGCAGGATTTGCGGGATGTGGTATCACACTCTAGCCAGGAAGCGACTGCACTTACCTTCCTGTTGGCAAGTTGGCGAGAAGAAATGGAGGTGCGGTTAATAGCAGCTGGCGTTGAACTTGATTGGCTGCAAACCGAAGCACTTCCGGCCCCAGCTGTTTCTCACAGTGATGCTTTGCACCTTGGACGCATCTTGCGCGAATGTATCTCAAATGTATTGCGTCATGCGGATGCAAAAAGAATTCAGGTTGAGATTCAGTGTCAGGATGAAAATTTTGTAGTGAATTTGGAAGATGACGGGAAAGGTTTTGCTATAGCCGACATAAAGGGAGGGCGTGGTATGAACAATATACGCACTAGAGCGATCCACATGGGCGGCAAAGTCAATTGGGAATTAAGTAGTATAGGTGGAAGCCGTGTATCGCTGAGTGTGCCGTTGGTTAATTTAGGTGTAGTTGAGAGCCCTTAAAACGGCAGGGTCACCGTCAAATACAGATTGTCTGATTGCGCAACGTTACGCCCATCAAGCATGCTCGAATATTCCACAGCCAACAGTACTGGCAGACCGGATTGACTGGCAAGATATTCACTAAAGTTATTCCAGCTCACACCCGTCCTAACTATCAAATCCCAACTTTCTGTATTCGCCTCCAGTCCACTAACTGCTTGCCCTCTCGTCGAGGTGTAGTGTGTAGCAGCGGTACGTGAATACTCGACTCGCGCCATACCACGCCAGCTATCCCACCGGTGCGCACCTTCAAATTGAACCTTCCACATGCCGCCCACTTTGCGATCCAAAGTTTCAGTTGATGCCTGCGGCACTAGTGGCGAACTACCTACCGCATAAGGTCGCGCTTGAAATTCATCCGCTAAAGGATGGGTGTATTGAACATACGCAAGAAGCTCGGCAGCAGGCAGCCGATAACGTTGTTCAACGCCTAGCATCAGTGCGCTACTTCCATCGGTTAAATGAATGTCCATCAAGTTATCAGAATCATCTTTTTGGGACAGTCCGATTCTAAATGCAGGTACAACAATTGTTGAGCTATTCTCATTATGCATGACACGCCAACGCACACCTATTTGTGGATCGAGAACTCCTTCCGTAGCAGTGGTGCCAATAGTTTTGTAGCCGTATGGTGCAGCGGTAATCGCGCTTTGAACTACAGATGTTGCACTCGGGATACCGGCATTTGCCACTGAAAATTCAACCTGATTGATTAGCTTTCCCCAGCCGATAATAAACCCTGCCGTCAGATTCTCTGATATACCATAGCCATAAGTGAAATTGACTCTACGGCCAGATAACTTTGAGCTTACTTGTGTCACTCCGAGGTTGGGCGGTGGAGGTAATGAGAGGAGTAGATTGAGTGGTACGTTGTTGAGGCTGGAAAACAGGGGCTCTTCTTGACTCTGATTGTTAAAATAGGTCGTCCCAGACCCTATTCGTGTTTCCGCAATGATGGCTTGCCTTCCGGGAGGCAAAAGCTCGTCAGATATCACGTTATCAAAGTTGAAGTCTTGCGCATATAGTGGATTGAAAAGTGTGCTGAGAACAAGAAAACTGATTACCCGGTTTTTCATAATTGTGTTTGATCTCTGGAAATAGATGAAAAAGCTAACAGTGAAAGTAAAATCTGCCTAAAGTCAAAGTAATCCAAATTCTTTACCCAGCAGGGCAGCTTCTGCCCGTGATGAGATGTTAAGTTTTCGGTAAATCGTTTTAACATAACTTGCAATAGTATTCTCGCTCAACGATAACTTTGAAGCCACCTCGTGAATTCGCAGCCCATGTGCAATATGCGTCAGCACCTCGGCTTCTCGAGGGGTGAGGTTGTGTTTTGGTGGGTCGCATACTTTTCCCCGCTGAAAGTGCTGGAGTATACGGCGCGCAATCGCTGGTGAAAGTGCTGGCACACCATCGCGCAATTGAGTGAGTTGTCGCACTTGAACTTCTTGCGGCTGTTCTTTCAATAAATAGCCCTGAGCACCTGTGGATAATGCTTCTATGATGGTGTCGTCATCTGCCAAAATAGTGGTAACTATACAAACTGTTTCAGGGTGAGATGACATGATTTTTCTTAATACTTCAAATCCAGACCCATCAGGTAGTTGTATATCAAGTAAGGCTAAATCGTATTCATGGACAGTGGCTGCGTGCAGACTGTCTGTGACATTGTGATAGCTGTCACACACACATCCTGGGAAAGCACGTTGCACCGTGCTTTCTAGCAGAGCAACCGCCTCTGGAATATCTTCAACAATCAGCACTCGCTTCATAAATATAGATATATTAAGAAATAGATTCTTTATAGAATATCATCCAACTTTACCTTATGCCCTTTAATACGAACTATGTGACATTTCGTGGAGGTTTTTGGGTGAATCGGGGTTGCCAGCCGAATTCCGCTGTGGCGCAACCGCTGGCCTGCAAAGCATGCAGATAAGCATGTGAAGTGAACGGGTCGCCCCCGCTCAGGGCGTCCCACTTGGCGGACTGGCTGATATACACGGCTTTTGTGATGAACGGGTCGCCCCCGCTCAGGGCGTCCCACTTGGCCACAGGAATATCGGTTATATCACTGATGATTCTGAGGGCAGGGTTACGCCCAAGCGTGGGTGCGATCATGAGTTATTGTAGCGATTTACTTCGCAGTTATTCAAAATTTCAGCATGAAAATCACTAGCGACGCTACGGATTAATTTGCCAGCTTCACTCGCTCGATAATCGCGCGGTACTGCTTTAACTCCGATGGACTACGTACTTTGATTCCCTTTAACGCAACACGCCCTTTCTTGCCCGGCTCGATTCTTTTTGCGACCAATAATGATGGTGTCTGGTTATCCGGCTGTTTAGTCTGTGGGTTGAAATGCACTACCTTCACCCGCACGTTCGCCACAGGCCAGGGAGTGGGGTTAAGTACCACAGCAAAAAGCTGCCCATAGGTATTAGCTGTTATAGATGCCCGTAAGTATCTGGCGGGATTGCGCTGCATATCCAGACGCTGGAGACGCGCTTTAGCATCTTTACCAATCTCAGACTGCGAGTCGGCAGCAATTTTGTAGCGTTGCATTGCACCGTTCAGATCACCTTGTTCTTCTGCAATTCTGCCTAGCAAATTAAAGCTCGTCGCGGTAGGTAGTAATTCAATGCTACGCTTCAGAAATGGCTCAGCCTCTGGCGTGCGGCCTAGACTGCTTAGCGCCAAACTGCCCTGAACATAGGGACGGAAATAATCAGGCTGCAACCTGATCGCTTTACGGTAATGGGTCAGCGCCTGCTCTGCATTCTTCTGCGACATGGCGATATCACCTTGCAACTCTTCAAATCGCGCTTCACGAGGTTCTGCCTTGATTGCCTTTTGTGTTAAGGCGATCGCGTTTTTGGTGTCACCTTTAGCTAGTGCCTGCTTAGCAGCATCATATGCCTGATAAGCAGGTTTAGATGCCTTTAATTTACCGACTTTCACTGCATATATTTCGCGTCCCCATACACCGCCTTCACCCAACTCTGCGAGCGTGGCCTTATTGGCGGCAACGCGTTCTGCTGACGGCGGATGGCTAGCAAACAAGCCCTCGATAAAGTTGGACTTCCCGCCATTGTGTAAGCGCACAAAAGTTTCCTGTAGTGTGACTGCAGCGCGAGGATCATATCCGGCACGTTTCATGTAGATCATGCCGTACTGGTCGGCTTCAGATTCATCATCGCGCCCGAATTTACGCGAGATCAATTGCGAGCTTAGTTGTGCGCCGCCTACGATCAAGTTTGCATATTCACTATCCTGAGAGGCGACGCCCGCTGCCGCCGCCGCACCCTGCAACAGCATGTTGTTTTCCATACTTTTCGCACCATGTCTTGCAGCTGCATGCACGATTTCATGGCTCAATACTGCTGCCAATTCAGCCTCACTGTTCAACTCATAGAGGAGGCCGCGATTGAACGCGATCTTGCCACCCGGCATCGCCCATGCATTTGGTGTTGAATCATTCAACACCACAAACTCATAAGGCAGCTCGCGGTCAGAGGCTGCGGCGAGCTTATTGCCTACGCTTTGTACATATGCAGTCAACTCAGGGTCGATGACGTAATCGCCTCCTTGCTGTTGACGTGCGGGTAAGTAATTCTTTTCACCGATCGCGATTTCTTCCGATGTGGAAACAAGCTGCAACTCGCGTTTATTGGTGACCGGATTCACCCCGCAACCGGACAGGAAAAAAGTAACCGTAATTGCGGCTAACGCATAAATGTGAGATTTCAGCATCATTCAATACCTTTTGTTATTTGCTCAATATGCAGCATCCAGAAAGGAGTATTTTAGTACGAAAACCACGTGAACAAAATGTTCATCTCATACTAGATTGATGCGGTAAACTGAATTGATACAATGCCGCTAATAATATAAGGTCGCAGCATGAAACCTTACGCCGAATCCAGCGAAAGAAACAAAGCGCCGATACTGGCTGTTCTCAGGAGTATCTTTGCCGAGCGCAAGCACATACTTGAGATTGCCAGCGGTACCGGGCAGCATGCCGTGCATTTTGCCGGAGAGATGCCGCACCTCACCTGGCAACCGAGCGAATTACCTGAAAATCTGTCCGGCATACAGGCATGGTTGGATGAAGCCAGACTCCCCAACGTACTGCCCCCGATTGCACTAGACGTCAACGATGCACAATGGCCAGCTACAAAAGCGGACGGTATCTTTAATGCGAACACCGTACACATCATCGGCCAGGCAGATGTCGAGCGCATGTTTGCACATATCGCCCAAGTCATCTTACCGGGCGGGTGCGTGTGTCTCTATGGACCATACAACTACAATGGGACATTCACTTCTGAAAGCAACGCACGCTTCGACGTCTGGCTGAAATCACGCAACCCGAAAAGCGGGATACGCGATTTTGAAGCCGTCAATGAACTGGCAGCTTCTCATGGTCTGATATTACAAGGTGATATCGAAATGCCATCCAACAACCGTTTATTAGTATGGGAGGCGCAAATCGCTTGAACGCCACTCGCATTTGCTTTATCCGCCACGGCGAAACGGATTGGAATGCGATCAAGCGCATCCAAGGTCAGACTGACATTCCGCTTAACGATACTGGACGCAAGCAAGCGTTGGCGATGGCCTTCAACGCTGCACATCATAGTTTTGCCACCATTTACAGCAGCGACCTGATGCGTGCGCAACAAACTGCGAAGATGTTGGCCGAGCGGGAAGGGCTGGAAGTAAAGCCTCTGCCGCAATTGCGCGAGCGCCACTTCGGTATTTTCGAGGGATTGATCAAGGACGAGCTGCACAAACACCCCGACCCCTACGCAAAATATCAGGCACGCGATCTCGAATATGACTTTGAGAATGGCGAAACCATCACTGCGCTGGCAGCTCGTGTTGAGGCTGCGGTGGATCACATGGTCAACCACCATAGCGGCGAAACCATCGCTGCCGTCACTCATGCCGGTGTGCTAGATATCATCTACCGTAGGGCAACCAGTCGCCCGTTGCATACCCCGCGTGACTTCATCATCCCCAACTGCGCGCTCAACTGGTTCATGTTCGACAACCACGGCCCCGGCGGTAAGGGTTGGCATCTCGAAGCTTGGGATGACCACCACCACCTCGCTCATGTGCTCAAGGATTCGGTGGAATAGTGGCGAGCACCAATTGCCTATCCGTTCGCCCTGAGCTTGTCGAAGGGCATAGTCGTTCCTGCTTCGACAAGCTCAGCACGAACGGTAGATTGATTTACAGCGTGCCCGTTTAATTAGCATGAAAGTATCATTGAGATGATTCTGGTTTTGATACGGCATGGTAATTCCGAATGGAATACAAGCGGTCGCTTCACCGGTTGGACAGATATTCCCATCACCAAAAAAGGCCATGTACAAGCAGCAAGCGCTGGTGAGCTGCTTACAACCACAGGTATCAACTTTGACGCAGTGTACACCTCGGTGATGCAACGCACCCGACAGACTGCCGACAGTCTGCTTGCTGCTGCAAATCAGCCCGACATACCGCGATACACCACCTGGCGCCTTAACGAACGTCACTACGGTCAACTGCAAGGCAAAGATAAACACGAAATATTATCCGTCTGGGGTGAGGCGAATTTTCACCTATGGTGGCGCGGATATTTTGAACCACCCCCTGCGCTGGCCATGGACGACCCGCGCCATCCGCGTTTTGATCCACTCTATGCGACACTTCCGCCCGAACTCCTGCCGCGTAGCGAAAGCCTGCAAGACTGTCAGCAGCGTCTGCTCCCCTGGTGGAATGAGACCGCAATCCCAGTGCTCAAGGCGGGGCACAACCTACTTGCCATCAGCCACGGTAATACCATCCGCAGTCTTGTGATGCACCTCGACAACCTCGATGCAGATGCGGTCGAACAAATCGAAATCCCTTCCGGCATGCCGCTGGTTTATCGCTTTGATCAGTCGATGGCGGTAATCGACAAGGCATGGTTAAAGTAGCACGTTCAAGAGATCAAGCTCGAATTGTTCAGAATCAATCGAATTTGGTATCTTGAATTTTGCAGACCTTACTTGCCCCCAATGACTGTTGCGCTATTTGCGTTTAGTAAATAGCTAAGTTTTTTCAGGTTGAGAATTAACTTGGTGATACTTACCGGTTGCCGTATTTTTTTCCGAGGCCAGTTCAAGACAGCTATCACGCCACAAACACGTCAGCTGTTCGCATACCTTTGCGTAATCTGAGCCATAGCAATCGTAATAGCACTTTTCACCTTTCGTCTCTTGGGGCGAAATAGCACTACTATTTATTTGTTTGACAATAGAGAACATTTTTTCTATATCCATGATCATTCCTCCCATGCTTGGCATGCACTACAAAAAGGAGAGTATTCAGGCACTGCCAACTGAGACTAATTTAGCACTCAAGCCGCAAAAAAGATGTAAGGAAAATCCTGATTTTTCAGTAACGATGAGCAACCTTAATAGCAATGCGGCTTTTTTAGATAAGCCGGAATTTATAGCCCCGGCTAGGGGTTTTGTTAAGAAATAAAATCGGTATTGCCCTGATTATTATCGGGTTTGGGGGCGGGCAGCGTATGAGGTCTGTGCCCAATTGTTTCGGCAGATATGGCTAATCTGGCTTTATCCCCATCTGCCTTGATGACGAAACTTACTTGACGATGGTCGTTCCATTTGCTTGCTGTGCGGCAAGTTCCTTTAAGAAGTCCCCGATATCTCACTCACAACCGCCACAGCCGGTAAGCGCGCCTGTCCAATCGGAAATGGCCTGAACATCCATACCCTGTTCAAACAAGCACTGAATTTTGTCTCGTTTAGTGCCTGTGCAATGACACATCACTTCATCCTCTAAGCTGTCAGGTTTCGTTTCCGTCACAACGACTATCGGTTTTTTTGAGAAAAAATAAAGAATTAAAAAGGCTCAGGCTCGGGACGCTCCGGCGAACTTCCGCCGGAACCCTGTTAAGCTTTTCGTCATTGCTGAGTTACTTTTTCTTGGTGTCATATTTGAAGGACACATTCAGTCTGGCACGGTATGCGGTGACTTTGCCTTTTTCGATCACCATATCGAGTTTGACCACCTCTGCAACGCGTAGATCGCGCAAAGTTTTTGAAGCAACCTTGATCGCATTGGCAGAGGCATCCTCCCATGATTTGCTGCTGGTTCCTACTAGCTCGGTGACGCGGTAAACACTGTTTGCTGCCATGATTTTCTCCTTAAGTTGTTGAACATCATTGCTTGCTGTTGCGGTGTTGCGCTTGAACCTTTGCGTTATTCCAGCCCGGCAGGCTTGGCACGCGTTTTTGCGGCAATATTGTCCGCATGAGAGACATGCAGCAGATCAACCAGCCTGCGCATCAAGTGGTTTTCATGTGCGCTGATCTGTTTATCTGCGTAGGCCACTTGCCACATATATTCAATGATACGCCCCTTTTCGGCACGATCCAGCTCACGGTTGATGAGCGAGGTGAACTGGTGCAGGTCATGGGCGACTTTTGAATTGTGATGTCCCAGCTCGGTCAGTTGCGCCACCTCAACATCTGACAATTGAAACCGCCCCTTGAGGATATTGAGTATCGTGGCCTGCTCTTCGTCAGTGCTCTCCGTGTCGGACTTCATCACCTCGATCAACAGCACGGCGGTTGCTAGTTGCAAAGTGTGCTCAGATTGAGTCGCAACCGTGTCGCTCGGTATCAGCGTGGATAAAAAATCGTTCAGTTTATTCAGCATAGGTCATTAACAATCATGAGTGTCGTTGATGATTCTACCCCACTGTTGTTTCAGATAAACTCATCTAGATAGCGGAAATGATGATTTTTTCCCGCCCCCTTGCAGGCGGATAACCAGCGACTTGTCCGCTTGCGGACTTAGTCGAATGGCTAGTTGTTTCATCAGGGCTAGGGAGGGGGTAGAAGCTCCCACACCTTCTGTTCAACACTCATCCTATCATCCACATGAAAGAGGAAAGGCACTAATAGTGCGGCGGCCTTTCGTTCTCAGGCTTACTGCCGTCATTCACCGACTCATATAGTGACGCGATGTGTTGCGCGAGCGAATCGCAAGTAGCTTGCAACTGCTCCAACTTTTGTTGCTGTTGATAGACGGTTTTGTTCAGCTCCTCAATCAAGTCTTCCTGATAAGCGATTTTTGTTTCGATGGCTTCCAAACGTGTGTTATCGAGTTCTGCGTTCATGAGTGTATTCTGTACTTGGCGATAGGCTGGGACGCTTATTCTAGCGCGTGGTGGAGGGCAGTGGGCGATAAGGGTTGGAAAGGGGGGTGAAACTGCAGGTCAACGAAACCGAATTAAACAGCTTGGTATTTTTTAATCTCTTCAATCAGGCGGGGAAGTCTTATTGAGATAAAGTTTTCATTTTTTATGGTTGATGCAAGCATATCAGGATTGATGGCTCCATAAATTTCCGCGCCACTTTTTCGGGCTTTTATGCCTGCAGGACTCCGCGCTACTTCCGCTATTTTTTCAATTGCGCTGATGGCTATATTTTCATCACGCTCAATCGTCTTTAATAAATACTGATTGGCGACTTCAATCGAGAGCTGGATTTGCCGCAATCCGTTTGTATGTCTTTTATCCGCAATTCCGCGGTAATTCTCTACGCGACTCACCAGCACGTCCAATGGATGCATCACGAGGAACGAATTACCCCGAACAGAGACACTAACAGCGCGCCTGCTTACGTCATCAGTATTCATATTACCAATTCTGTGGATGACATCTATGTTCATAAACGTCTTAGCAGACTTGTCGATGACGAACACCTGCCCGCACAAAATTGTTATTGCTCTTTTCGAAGGGTATGCAGATTTCCCGGCAATAATGTCGGCTAACAACGCAACATGTTTTCGCGTACCTAAAAAATCGGCATCACGGCTGACGTATGCTTCATCTTCCCCTGAGGGGGGAGTCGTATCAGTCGCGTAATGATCTATCCAGAATGCTAAAGCCTGCCCTCCGACAAGAACAAGATCTTGCGGAATGCGTGACAGGAGTTGACGGACGATTTCTTGGCTAATGGGGACTTCAGATAGCCCGGCAAGGTCAGAATTCTTCATCTCTGAAAGTGACCTCTGACTTCATGTCTTTGAAAATAGATGCATCAGAAGACTTTGCTCGACCGGATTTTACCTCTTGGCCAAATGCCACACGCCGCTTATTTTTATCCTTTGCATATACATCTTTAATAAAGCCTTGCTTACAGGACAATTCGCGAAAATAGTCAGCAGACACAAGCACAACGGCATCGCGTCCATTTTTAGAGATTGCAACAGCCTTCTCAGACAGTGCCATATCAATCACCTGGCCCAGACGGTTTTTTGCTTCTTTTGCGGTTACGGTTTGCATGGGTAAACAATAGCTAAAGTAGCTACTTTATGCAATAGTTGTTTTAAAGCTTTTACTAAGCCAAGCCCTTTATTCTGGTTACGCTAAGCGTGTGGGAGGCCGGTGCCGACGCCAAAGCCATCTACCAAGACGAAGAAGGCGTGATGCATGGCTTTAACTCCATCATGCTCAAAGACGAAAAAGGCGAACCCGCCCCGGTTCACTCCATCGGCTCCGGCATAGACTATCCATCAGTCGGCCCCGAACACTCCTATCTAAAAGACATCGGCAGAACACAAGTCGGCCTGTGCAGCGATGATGAAGCAGTGGATGCGTTTTATAAACTGTCACAACTAGAAGGCATCATCCCCGCGCTAGAGTCGGCACATGCAGTCTCCTACGCGATGAAACTAGCCAAGACATTAGACAAAGATAAAACCATACTGATCAACCTGAGTGGACGTGGCGACAAAGACATTGACTTCGTGGTTGAACACTATCCCATACCTAACGGCAAAAAATAACTGTCGGTAGGTATGGCGATTTGCGAAGACGGAGGGGATTTGTGGCAGGTTGCCTTCGCTAAGCTGAAACCTATGCTGGTGAGGTTGGCTGATGCGTGGATGGGGGGGGGCTTACGCGTGTGGATAAGTAGGTGCCATCGGCCTTTAAATAAGGAATTTCCTTATATCCATTTGGTGGGTTTAAGGGTAAGTTTCGGGTAATTGTATTTTTAGCTTATGGTGTTGCTTAGATAGAGGTAATACTAGTAAATTAACGGGCCAATCGAGTCTGCCACCATTGATTGAATCGTGGTAAGAACCTAATTATTGTATAAATGAAAAAAATAAGACAACAACATGACTTGTCGCAAAAGCCATCAGCAATAGATTTATTCTGCGGTTGTGGTGGTATGACAGAAGGCCTTAAACAGGCTGGTTTTCAAGTGCTCTGGGGCAACGATGTTGCCGCGCACCCACTCATGGCATACAGGGCAAACCATCCAGAAGTATTAGTGGCTGAAGAAGACATTCGGCAAATCGAATGCAGAGAATTAATGGGTGTGCTAGGCCTCAAAAAAGGTGGTTTGGATTTGTTGGCGGGCTGCCCTCCATGCCAAGGCTTCTCCTCGATACGAACCAATAATGGACGCTATTCAATACCCGACGAGCGGAATGATCTTATTAACGATTACCTCCGTTTCGTAGAAGCTTTTCGCCCAAAGGTCGTGATGCTTGAGAACGTGCCCGGCCTTAAGGATGACACACGTTTCGATAAATTTGTGGCAACAATGGCTGACTTTGGATACCAAGGTGAGTGGAAGATTCTTAACGTCGCAAACTACGGAGTTCCACAACGACGGCGCCGTTTAATTTATGTTGCAGCGTACAAAAAAAGCATTCTCATATCTACCAAGGAAAACGAAAATCGTACGGTAAGGGACGCAATTGGGGCTCTACCAGCAGCAGGTCGAAGTGGCGACTATATGCACGACTTCCCCGAGAAGAGAACAAAGAAAATACAAGAAATGATTGCCCTGATACCTCAGAATGGCGGCAGTCGTTCGCAGCTCCCGGACAAATATGTCTTGCCATGTCACAAAAGAAATCCGAAGGGGTTTAAAGACGTCTATGGCCGAATGGCTTGGGATAAGCCATCACCTACAATTACGGGTGGATGTGCCAGTCCGTCAAAGGGGCGATTTCTCCATCCTGAAGAAAATCGTTGCATTACATTGAGAGAGGCTTCGCTCCTACAGGGCTTCCCGATTAACTATATTTTTCCTGTGGGATTACCTAAAGATCGTCTTGCATTAATGGTTGGCAATGCTCTACCTGTCCCATTTATTTATGCCCACGCAAAAGAAATCCGGCAACAAATGGCAAATTGGAAGACGTAAAAATGAGTGATTCACCATTTGAGCTTAAATTTGATCCGTTGACAATCAAACATCTTGGCGTTCGAATGTATTCGACGCTGCCGCCAGCATTGGCAGAAATAATTTCAAATGCTTACGATGCCGATTCTGAAAATGTCACTGTCACATTGACTGAAGATGGCGGCAAGCCCAAGGAAATAAAAGTGACAGATGACGGGGAAGGTCTTTCGCTAGAAGAAATTAACAGTAAATTTTTGGTGATAGGACGCAATAGACGTAATGATGAGGGAGACGTCCCGTCAAAAAAATTCGGGCGATTGCCGACTGGCAAAAAGGGGCTTGGAAAATTGGCATTATTTGGCCTCGCAAAAACTATCACTATTCTGACTCGGCAGAATAATGTGCAAAATGAATTTATACTTGATTGGGATGCTCTGAGTATTGCCCAAGGAAAATACCAGCCCGAAGCAACTCAAATTAACGTAGCCACAGACGAGGCAGATGGTACAGTTAATACGCTGACGAATTTAAAAAGAGAATCTCGTTTTGATTTTTCTGGATTGGCAGACAGTTTATCTAGAATATTTATTTTTGATGAGAATTTTCATTTATTAATGGAATCTCCTTCCGGCGATAAGATTTCAATCGATAACAAAAGAAAATATAAAACACTTAATAATGAATTTGAGTGGCACCTCGAATCTACTGCGCTTGTGCCAACCACATCTGATTATTTTGGAAAAATGTCTGGGCGGCTCATAACATCCGTGAAACCAATAGCACCATCATCCGGGTTGCGCGGCATTGCACTATTTTCACGGGGGAAACTTGTAAATGCGCCAGAGTTTTTCTCTAACAGCACATCCAGCCATTTTTACCAATATCTGACTGGATGGATAAGTGTCGACTTTATCGATTTGCTTACCGAAGATGTTATTTCAACCAACCGCCAATCTATTGATTGGGAGCACTCAGAGATGACTAAATTGCGTAGCTTTCTTTCTGGGATCGTCTCTCAGGTAAATACCGACTGGCGTGTTAAGCGGAAAGAGAAAAAGGATCAAGACTTAAAGGAAAAGACGGGAATCGATACAGAGGCATGGGTTAGTACGCTACCAGAAGAAATGAAGCAACACACCAAGCTAATTATTGGATCTCTTGGTGGGGAGGACGCCCTAGAAAAATTTACTCCTGTTATTAAGGCACTCCATGCAATCATGCCTGAATATCCGAAGCTCCATTGGCGACACTTGCATGAAAACCTGAAAAATAGAGTTGAGAGCTATTACCAGAATGAGCAATTTGGAGATGCGGCAAGTCAAGGTGTTCAAATCTACTGCGAAATAATCCGCGGCCTAACGGGAAAAACAACAGATGGCTCCGACTTGGTTAATAGTGTTTTTGGCAGCAAGCCATTTGATAATCCGCCTAGCCTACAACTAAATAATTTAAGGACGGAGTCCGACAAGAGCATCCAAGAAGGGCAAGGTCATTTATCTAGAGGAGTCGTGGCGGGATTTAGAAATCCAATAATGCACGGCCCAATCGACTCTAGTGTACCCGCTGTATTTTCTGAATTGGATTGCCTCAATATTTTGAGCTTGGTGTCATATCTCGTAACCAGATTGGATGAAGTTACGGTTAATCACTGATCGCCATGCACAGCAATAGAGGGCAGACCACGGTTTCTCAACAGCCCTACAAGCTACCGCAAGCAGCCCAGCCGCGCATTAAGTCCCCCCCCCCCCGTGCTATCATCTCGCGCCATGAAACCCCATCCTGATTCCCTACAGCGTTTTTTGTTTGAACAATCCAATGTGCGCGGTGAGTTGGTGCAGTTTGGCACCTATTATTGCTATGGAGCACGCTGATCTAATATTGCCGTGGTTTACAAGTCAGCTATGGCTGCTTGGATTATTTTTAGTGTCGCTTCTCGTTTTTCACATCTTGTTTGTACGAATTTGGTCTCTTTCAGTCATTGCATGGAAGCGTGTTGATTATGCATGGCTCTTATTGGTATTGATTGGGCTTATTGGCACCATTGCCTCAAATCGCACGCTTATCGCTGGTAATTATTTATCCAATCTTGGCAAGCCGCGCATTGAAGGTACGCTTCAGCTTATACAGATGGCAGGTCGTTTTGGTATATCTAATGCGATTTGTCGTAAGTTCGTTGTGAGTCCGTACTCTCCTCCTCCAGACGTAATGAAGAATGAGCAAGATGAATTTGACAACCAGTGCGCTTGGTTCAAAAAACTATTTCCGGAATTGGAAAAGTTAGATATGACTAACCGCACCCCCATCGATCTTAATCGTATTGCTGGAAAGCCCCCTGTTGGTGGCGAGCCTTGGGCGTATGAATCTTTAGTCGAAAGCATTGCTAGCTATAACCAAACTTTAGAACGCGTTGCCGAGCTTGAGGCCGAAAAAAAATTATCGCTCTTTGAACAACTGCTTCAATTATTGGGGCCGAGCATATTGGCTATCGCCTTAGCTCTCCGCATTACAAAAGTCAGCGGTGAGATTGTGCTTGAACGAGCGAAAGCCCATGGCAATGGCTAACCCGACAGTTGAGAGGGGCTGTGCAAAAGCGAGCACCTCCTCACCTTATACGATGCGTTTCAAAAGATTACCACCGCAAGGAGTGAGAAATGGCAGATGTTGAACTTGATTTACTAGAAAATGCCATTGATAGCTTAAATGAAGCACTCGCTAAATATCAGGAGGGGAAAGATGGGGATGAAAAATCTTATAAGTTTTGTGTTCAACACTTATCTCATTTTCTCGAGCTTATTCTTAAATACTATGTCACCCAGTCTCATCCGCTTTTGATATACAAAAATCCATTTGCAAAATCGATTAATGATGAGTCACCAACCATTGGATTACACGAAGCGATAAATTTTCTAAAAAATGAAGGCCATGAAATTTCAGAGAAGTTTGAAAAAGATATCAAGTGGCTAAAAAAATTAAGAAATAATATTGAACACCATAAGTTTTCAATGGATGTCGCAGAAGTCGAGGACGCCATAGGCCGACTTATGAGTGCAGTGGTGGAATTTGATAAGGCTCATGAAAATATTGACTTAAGCGCGTACATATCATCAGATCAATACAACTTATTTCATGAGCTTGCCAATACATATGAAGGTAGGCTCAAGAAAGCAGAACAAGAGGTAGAAGCAGTATTAGCTAGCTTGGATCCTAAAGAAGACAACATGAGTGTCTATCATTGCTATGAGTGTGATCACGATACAATGGTACCTCATGAGGATTCCGATACAGGATATAAGTGCACCTTTTGCGGGAATGAGGAGTCAGATGATATCGAAGTGAACTGTGGAATGTGCGGTGCACAATGGCCAATCTGGCAGATGGAATGCGAAGACTGGGCCGATACTGGTATCTATGAATATTATTGCCCGTATTGCCGACACGACCCTGATTACGTAAAAGATGATTGAAAACATAAAAAATGCGTTACATAGGGTATGGTTGAAAAGAATTGAGTCTACGTACACTCAATTCGAGAATGCTGACTTTTACAATGAATTTCATGCCTATGGCTGGAGCAAATCTCATTGCGTGCATCGGAACATCTAGTTACCAACCCCCGCTCAGTACCATCCACAAAATCCCACATAATCAATGGGCTCAGACTCCATTGATTTGATTTTGCTATGCGGATTTGGCTTTGGAATTTTCGATTAGCTCATCTCGCAGTATCAGCATTCTATTGTAAGGTAGACCACCTTTAAGGAATTCAAGAAACTTTTCAGTCACATAAATCACTTCATGTGCCCTACACTTATAGATGGGATTGGACAATTTTGCCTGAAACGACTCGATTGCCAATCTTAACTTCCGCCCCTCAGGAAGGCGCCTTTCGGTTGTATGATTATCAATATCACTCATGAGCCGCTCATTTTCTGGCGTTTTTTCCCTTAATACGTCCATTGCACAAACCAATGGGATTAGACTCCATTGATTTATTGATTATTTAGCATTTCCTCCGCCCAAGTAATACAGAGGGCTAGAAATACATTGCTCCGAAACTTACTCTTAAATACACCTATTGGATATAAGGAAAATCCTTATTTTCCCCTGCATCCCTCCTATATTTTCCAGCCACACCCGCGTGATATCATCTCGCGCCATGAAACCCCATCCTGATTCCCTACAACGTTTCCTTTTTGAACAGTCCCATGTGCGCGGTGAGTTGGTGCATCTTGATGCCGCTTGGCGCGCGGTGTTGGCGCGGCACGATTATCCGCCTGCGTTGCGCGCGGTGTTGGGCGAGTTGATGGCGGCGGCGTCATTGCTGGCGGCGATGTTGAAGTTGAAGGGTGCGATGATTTTTCAGATTCAGGGCAAGGGGCCGGTGTCGTTGCTGGTGGTGGAGTGTGACGGCGAGTTGAATGTGCGCGCCACGGCTAAGTGGGATGGCGAGTTGGATGGCTTGAGTTTTACGCAGATGGTGGGTGACGGGCGCTTTGTGATTACGCTGGACCAGCAGGATAACACTCAGGCTTATCAAAGCATCGTGGCGCTGGATGGTGCGAATGTGGCGGAGGTGTTGCAGAATTATATGCAGCGTTCTGAGCAGCTTGAAACGCGCCTGTGGCTGGCGGCGGACGATGAGGCGGCGGCGGGTTTGTTGTTGCAGAAGATGCCCGATCAGGGCGGGCACGCTGCTGAGGCTCATGCCACTGAAGGTCATGAAGATGATGACGATACTTGGCCGCGTATCACGATGTTGTCTGATACGTTAAAGCCGGAGGAGCTGCTCGGGCTGCCAGCTCAGGAGTTGATTCACCGGCTGTATAACGAAGATGATGTGACGCTGTTCGAGGCGAATCCGGTGGCGTTCCGCTGTTCGTGTTCACGGGATAAGGTGGCGAAGATGCTCAAGATGGTGGGCCGGGACGAGGTACAGGCGGTGCTGGCGGAGAAGGGCGCGGTAGAGGTGAATTGTGAGTTTTGCAATCATCATTACGCATTCGATAAGGTGGATGCCGAGCAGATTTTTGCGGCGGAGGTGACGCTGGATAGTGGTGGCGCGGTGCATTGAGGAATGGTATTGAGTGGCGTTAAAACTCATTCATGCTTTCGAGGCTATAATTCTTTCCGGTAATGTTTTTTCAAAGAGGTCGCAATGTCTGAATTTGATGAAGTGGAATATGAGCGTAGTCATCCCCGTGAGACGGTTCGCACCAAAGCGACAGTGATGCTCGATGGTAAAAGCCATACTTGTGTGCTCACCAACATCTCACCGGCGGGTACCAGGCTGTATACCAGGATGAGTGCCAGCCGTGATCAGGCGTTGAGTTTGAAGGTGGGTGAGTTTGGCGAATATGGCGAATTCAAGGCGACGGTTGCATGGTGTTATGCCGATGAGATCGGGCTTCAGTTTGAAGATGATCTGACAGCGTTAGCGGATGAGTTGGTTAAGCTGATCTAGTCGTCTTCACCGTTATTTCCGATGCAAATAGATCCTGCGCAGCATTCTGCTAGCGAAAACTATAAGCTGATTACCAATCTGGTGGTACCGCGCCCAATCGCATGGGTGACGAGCATCAATGCCGCCGGGGTGGTGAACCTCGCGCCGTTTAGTTTTTTTAACGCGGTGGGGGCGAACCCGCTCTATGTTTTGTTTAGCGTCGGTCGCAATGACGCGGGCGACCCCAAAGACACTGCAAGAAACATCATCAACAACTGCGAGTTCGTGGTGAACCTAGTCACAGAAGAATTGTTTGACGCAATGAATATCTCGGCGGCGGATTTTCCGGAGGGCGAGAGTGAGTTAGCGGCAGCAAATCTGGAGGCCGCGCCATCGGCATTGATAAAGCCTCCGCGTGTGGCAGCGTGTCAGGCAAGCATGGAGTGCAAATTACACAGCACGCAATTGCTGGGCAAAAATACGCTGGTGATCGGCGAGGTGGTGATGTTTCATGTTGACGATCACTTGATGGGGGAGCGCATGCACGTCAACGGCTTTACACCCATCGGGCGACTTGGTTCGCCTTCGCAATATTGCCGCACCGCAGATCGCTTTGACGTTGCGCGGCTTTCATATGAGGAATGGAAAAAGCGGCACCCAAAATAAGTCACCCGCAATAAAACATTCGCAATAAAACATTCGCAATAAAACATTCGCAATAAGACCCCAAAAAGAAAAATCCCCCGGCCATTCAAACCGGGGGAAAAGATGTTCCGTAAGGGGAGAGAAACGGAACATGTGCTCTAGGGAGGAGAAGCACGTGCAATAAATTGCTTCATTGCATGGTTCGCATTCTGGGCTAAGAATTTCCTGCTGGGAAGGATTGTGCGATAGACGGCTGTTGCAGGGCGATAATCGGTCTGATTGGCGATAATTCGGCCATTTTATGCCATGAATTCAAACCCTTATTGAGGTGTAGGTTTGTGGCGATGTCAAATCACCAAGCAACAAAATGTTCACCAAAAACAGCAAACGCCGCATTTCAGCGGCGTTTTATTTGGTCGGCTTATGGGATGCCGATAATGTCAGTCATTTAAGCTGACCTTGGGAGCTATTTATTTAAGTCGGTCTGTTGCGGGGTCGATAGGCATCTCCCTTTAACGATTTATATTTGACTAACATCTACTAAGACTGCAATTATTTTATACACCTATTGTCAGCCAGCTTCAATGATTTTATGACCTTGTTGTGAAGGGTGTTAAATATAGCCGGCAGGCGTAATAAACATTTGATTAATTTAGTTATTGCTGGCTTGGTAGCCAAATATTACTGGCTTCTGTCCCGGTTCCCACACGGGGAATTTCTCCATGACTTTATCAAACAGGTCAGATTCCAAATAGCGAGCTAACCATTCGCGCAGGGCGGGGTAGGGTGCTTTTTCAAACCACGCTGTGTCAACGGCGACAAATTGCCGGATGAAGGGCAACACGACGACGTCGGCTACGGTAAAGCGTGCGCCAAGTAAGAATGGGGTGATTTCCAGTCGCTGCTCCAATATCTGCAAAAATTCTTCACCCGCGGCGCGATGCTCGGCTTGGGATTGCTCAGGGTGGCGCTCGGGATATTTATAGCTATCCAGGTTGTCTTTGAAGCTGGTGTCGTTTTCTTCCAGCAGGGGGAGTGTCGCTCCGAGCAGATCGGCTTCATGTCCCAGCCAATTGTAGGTGTCGTTATGTTGCAGTGCCCACAGCATGATGTCCCAGCTTTCGTCGATGACGGTGCCATCAGGCAATACCAGCACGGGTACGCTGCCTTTGGGAGAGGCTGCCAGCAGTTGTTCGGGTTTGTTTCTTAGTTCGATCTCACGCAATTCAACATTGATGCCGCTGGCGAAGATGGCTGTTCGCGCGCGCATGGCGTAGGGACAGCGTCGGAAGGAATATAAAATCGGTAGTTTCATTCCGATATTTTATCTGTAATCGGCGCTTGTTGGATGGTTTTGGCTGATTACATTTACTGTTATGCTTTTTCATAACGTTATTGATGATAATGCGGTGAGTAACGCAGAGCTTTGAGATTAAGGAGGTTGGGTGATGACTAGGCTGATATTGGCGGGATTGCTTGGGTTAGCGGTGATGTCTGTGAGTTGGGCAGGTGCGGGCGGGACGTTCGCCGAAGGGCGCACTCAGTTTTCGCTGGTGGCGGGGAATACTTATGCCTTTGAGAAAAGTTATATCGCAATCGGCGGAAGCGCGAGCTATAACGTGATGGATGGGCTGGGCGTAGGCTTATCGCTGGAGAAGTGGTCCGGGGACGGGCCGGGCATCACTAAATATTCGCCGCTGGTGCAGTATGTCTTTTATCAAGTACCCCGATTTCAGCCTTATGTGGGCGCGTTTTATCGCAGGACGATCATCGAAGGCCTGCCCAGCATCAATTCAACAGGAACCCGAGCGGGTGTGATGATGGCGTCGGGTGAGAATGCGTATCTGAGTTTTGGTTTTGTAAATGAGACTTATCTGGACTGTAGCAAGTCGATCTACCGGGTGTGCAGTGAGACTTCACCCGATATTTCGGTGATATTCGCATTTTAAATTAGGCGCTATAAACCAGATAGCGCTGGCTTATCCCTGATTATCCCGCACGGCCACTCATTTTTCAGAAATAATCGCAACTCGATTCACGAAGGTGATGGTGTCGAATGAGCGTTCCAACACTTTGCTGTTGAAATCGAACATAGTCGAGCCAGCATCGAATTTGATGTTGTCACC
>Ga0209992_10001011_pt1 | contig 32742 bp, 14 predicted proteins | sample 2SBtaG_2_FD_182564 | JGI IMG/M metagenome (GOLD analysis project Ga0209992, IMG submission 182564) | Deep subsurface microbial communities from Kolumbo volcano to uncover new lineages of life (NeLLi) - 2SBTROV12_ACTIVE470 metaG (SPAdes)... | ecosystem: Environmental > Aquatic > Marine >... | reverse complement strand
TCTGACCCAAATAACTCTATACAATCTGCAGAATATGAAATTGTTGTAAATGACAAACCTAATGCAGAAATAGAAATAAATACTATTGAAGAAAACGGAATACCTTTCAATCAGTTCTCACAAAACAATAATAACATCAGGTCTAATATTTGGGATTTTGGAGATGGAACAAAGTCTACAGACAATAATCCAACTCATCGATACTTACATAAAGGCAATTACTTAGTAACATTAATTTTAACCGACTTAAATAATTGCTCAAACACAATTTCAAGATCTATAGATATTGACCAAGTATTCAATTTAATGGCTCCTAATTCTTTTACACCTAATGGAGATGGGATTAATGATTATTTTATACCTGAGTCCCTAAAGATCATGGATGTTGAATTCACAATGACCATATACAACAAATTAGGAAAAAGAGTATATCAATCAAAAAATATTGATCAACCTTGGGATGGAATTAACCAAAATACAGGGCAAAAATGTCAGGAAGGAAATTACATGTGGGTGGTTCAATTGGTCAATAAAAATGGTGAAACAGAACAATATAAAGGAGCTATATTGTTACTAAATTAATTAGTAATCATTTATTGTTTATTTACTAAGATTTCCTATTTTTAATTTAATAATGTAATTACCTCTACTTTAAAAAGCTTTTGTATTAAGATTTTTTATAATGAAATTAAAAGTACTACTACCCCTAATTATTTTATTTTTTGCTTCTAGTGTCTTTTATTCACAATATAAAATTGAACCCTTAAAAGGAAAAACTAAATCTTCAGCTGAATGGGTGAAATATAAAAAATCAAATGCAATTTTAATTGAATATTCATACCAAGAAGACGATCCACCAAGAGGTTATAAAGGTGAATACATTATTTTTAGAATCTCTAACTTAAGTAATACTAAAAAAACCATCAGTTGGGACTTCACAGCAACTTATGAGAATGAAAAATGTTTTAATTGCAATTCAGATAATCCTGAATTGCATTTTGAAGCTAACATTCCTGGAAATTCATATCTAGTTGGGAATGTCAATAATTATCAAAAAGGTCCTATAGTGATCTTTCACTATTTTACTGACGATGATTACAAGGGTAAAAATATCTTAAAATGGAAAACTTTTAACCTTGATAACCTTATTGTGAAATGATCCCTAATTATTTAACAAAGCAACATATTTTATTAGTGTTTTTAACACTATTCTCATTTACATTAAAAGGGCAAACTTATACTATTAATCAAGGAGGAACTGTAGTTAACTGCAATGGTGTTTTCTTAGATGCTGGTGGACTTGGAAATTATAGTAACAATGAGAATTACACCATCACTATATGCTCCTCTACAGGCGGCCCAATTTCACTTGATTTTACTGGACTTCCATTTCAAGTTGAAACTAATTTTGATTTTTTGAACATTTATGAAGGGAATTCTATTTTTGGTCCTAATCTCTACCAGTCAGTTGTTAGTGGTGGAACTACAAATCCTGGAATTATTACTTCTAGCACTGGCTGTTTAACTGTACAATGGACATCAGATGGATCAGTTACCTATTCAGGATGGCAAGCCATTATTGCCTGTCCTACATGCACAGATGGTATTCAAAATGGTGATGAAACAGGTGTAGATTGCGGTGGAACTACATGTCCTCCATGCGCAAGCTGTTATGACGGCATTCAAAACCAAGGCGAAACAGGTATAGATTGTGGTGGTCCTTGTCCTTATCCATGCACCTGCTATAATGGTATTCAGGACAATGGAGAAACAGGTATTGACTGCGGTGGCCCATGTGCTTTAGGATGCCCACAGCCTTGTAACCTTACAGCAACTTATAATATTTTAAGTGGTGCTGGACAGGGAGGTTGCTGTACATATACACTAGAATTAAGGGATTCTTGGGGAGACGGATGGGGAGATGGTATAGGAACAGATGGCAATATAACTGTTATGGTTGCTGGTGTTCAACAAGGTGTTTATTGGGTAACAAACCCTGGAAGTTTTTTATCCATACCTATTTCTATTTGTGATGGAGAAACTTTAGAATTGATTTACCAAGCAGGAACTAGTCTGTTTTCATTTGAAACAGAAAATAGTTATGAATTACTTGACAGCCAGGGTAATTCTATTTTTTCAAGTGGCTTAGGGCCAGCAACTGGCACTTCTTATATTGGAACTGCCAATTGTTTTGGAGGAATCTCTTGTTCAGGAGGTACTGTTGAATTAATAGCAAGTGGTCAAGGGGCATATTCATATGTTATCAATAATGATTTTAATTCAGGAGGTGCTGGCACTGGATGGAGCGCCTCTCCAGCTGCCACTTTCACCAATCCATGTGACCCTTCTATAGACGGAGGAACCTATATGTGGATGGGTGATATGACTGCGGCTCCTAGAAACTTAGAAACTAATCCACTTGATGTTTCATGTGGAGGTGAAATATGCTTTTATCTTGATATGGCAACACAAGGGAATGCCTCTCCTTGCGAAGGGCCTGACCTACCAAGTGAAGGCGTATACCTTCAATATTCAACTAATGGAGGAGCGACCTGGAATACCATTAATTATTTTGATCCAACAACTGGAAATTATACGTCATGGAATCAATATTGCTTTACTATTCCACCTGCTGCTCAAACCACAAATACGATTTTTTCTTGGTGGCAAGGAGGGAGTAGTGGTAACTTATATGACCATTGGGGCATAGACAATGTGACTATAACAAGTTTAGTAAATTGTGCTCCATATACATATGATTGGAACCATGTTCCTGGAAGTGTAAATGATTCTAATGATATTGTAACTGTAACTCAAACTACAACCTATAATGTTACTTATACAAATGGTACTGATATTTGCTCTACGACTGTTACAGTTGTTATTCCTGATGGACCAATAATCACAGCTTCCACTACAAGTGATGAAACTTGCCCGGGAGCATGTGATGGCACTGTAAATAGCGTAATATCCACTGGAACAGGCACTTCTCCTTATAATATTTCTTGGAATAATGGAGCTTCAACCAATTCTATCTCAAGCTTATGTCCTGGAGATTATATTGTTACAGTTACTGATGATAATAATTGTACTTACACAGATACTACGACAATAAATTCTGGACCTATTATAACTGCTGTCATTGACCCCGTTGGAGCACAGTGTCTAACAAGTAATTCCTTTACTTTTAATGGAGCTAATTCGACTATTTCTTCAGGTTCCATATCTACATATTCATGGGATTTTGGAGATGGACAAACAGGCTCTGGACCTAACCCCTCTCACGCTTATTCTGCTGCTGGATCATATATTGTCTCATTAATAGTAAGTGATGGCAATTGTTCTGATGTAACAACTCTAAATATAATAGTTTGGGAAATGCCTGTTCCAACTATAACAGGTACAGATGAAACTTGTGCTGGAATTTGTAATGGAACTATTGACCTCTCTGTTACTGGTTCAGGTGGATATACTTACAACTGGGATAATGGTGCAGGAAATAATCAAGATCCTACTGGATTATGCCCTAATAACTATAATGTATTAATTACTGATATTAATGGATGTCAAGCTACTTCGTCATTTACTATAGGCACCACTCCTCCATTAGTCCTAAATATTGTTGGTACTGATGTGCTATGTAATGGAGATGATAATGGTACTGCAACTGTCACTGCTTCAGGCGGCACACCTGTATATAGCTATAGCTGGGACCCTTCCAATGGTCCTAATCAACCAGGTGGAGGTCAAGGAACTTCTTCAGTTATAGGTTTAACTGGTGGTGTAAATTATACTGTTACTGTTACTGATGACAATAACTGTACAGAAACAGCTTCTTATACTGTTAATGAGCCTACTGCTTTAGTAGGAACTTTAGGTGCTACTACTGATGTACTTTGTAATGGTAATGCGGATGGTTCGGCTACTGTATCTGCTAATGGCGGCACTAGCCCTTATACTTATGACATTGGTTCCGGAGCCCAAGCTTCTGGTTCATTTACTGGACTCTCTGCTGGCACATATACTGTTACCATTACTGATGACAATAACTGTACTACAACTGTGCCTGTTACTATCATTGAACCTACTGCCTTTAGTGGATCAGTTTCTCTGCAAAATGATATTACCTGCAATGGTGGATCAGATGGAAGTGCTACTATTGCTGCTTCGGGTGGCACCAGTCCTTATACCTATGATATTGGTTCCGGGACCCAAGCCTCCGGATCTTTTACCGGACTCTCTGCTGGCGCTTATACGGTCACCATTACTGATGACAATAACTGTACTGCAACTGTGCCTGTTACTATCAATGAACCTACTGCTTTAGTAGGAACTTTAGATGCTACTACTGATGTACTTTGTAATGGTAATGCGGATGGTTCGGCTACTGTATCTGCTAATGGCGGCACTAGCCCTTATACTTATGACATTGGTTCCGGAGCCCAAGCTTCTGGTTCATTTACTGGACTCTCTGCTGGCACATATACTGTTACCATTACTGATGACAATAACTGTACTACAACTGTGCCTGTTACTATCATTGAACCTACTGCCTTTAGTGGATCAGTTTCTCTGCAAAATGATATTACCTGCAATGGTGGATCAGATGGAAGTGCTACTATTGCTGCTTCGGGTGGCACCAGTCCTTATACCTATGATATTGGTTCCGGGACCCAAGCCTCCGGATCTTTTACCGGACTCTCTGCTGGCGCTTATACGGTTACCATTACTGATGACAATAACTGTACTACAACTGTGCCTGTTACCATTAATGAACCTACTACTTTAGTAGGGACTTTAGATGCTACCACTGATGTACTTTGTAATGGTGGTGCGGATGGTTCAGCTACTGTATCTTCTAATGGCGGCACTAGCCCTTATACTTATGACATTGGTTCCGGAGCCCAAGCTTCTGGTTCATTTACTGGACTCTCTGCTGGGACATATACTGTTACCATTACTGATGATAATGGATGTACTTCTACAGTTGGCGTTACTATCAATGAGCCTACTGCTCTTAGTGGATCTATCTCTTTGCAAAATGATGTTACCTGTAATGGTGGATCAGATGGAAGTGCTACTATCATTGCTTCGGGTGGCACCAGTCCTTATACCTATGATATTGGTTCCGGGGCCCAAGCCTCTGGATCTTTTACCGGACTCTCTGCTGGCGCTTATACGGTTACCATTACTGATGATAATAACTGTACTACAACTGTGCCTGTTACCATTAATGAACCTACTACTTTAGTAGGGACTTTAGATGCTACCACTGATGTACTTTGCAATGGTGATGCGGATGGTTCGGCTACTGTATCTGCTTCGGGTGGCACTAGCCCTTATACTTATGATATTGGTTTCGGGGCTCAAGCTTCTGGAACTTTTAACGGACTCACTGCTGGTACATATACTGTTACCATTACTGATGATAATAACTGTACTACTACTGTACCTGTTAGCATCAATGAACCTACACTATTATCAATTTCACTAATTAATACTATTGATGCTACTTGTGGATTAGCTAATGGAAGTATAGAAGTCAGTGCAAGCGGAGGTACTAATCCTCTTTTATTTGATATTGGTGGTACTCAACAATCAAGTGGCATATTCAATACTTTAACACCTGGATCTTATGATGTAACTGTTACTGATGATAATGGATGCTCAGAAATGATCACTGTTACTGTTGCTGACCTAAGCGGATTAACTGCTGTTATTGACTCCCAAACTGATGTGGATTGCTTTGGCAACTCTACAGGTGCTGTCACTGTCACAGGATCTGGTAGTACTGCTCCTTACACCTACGATATTGGCGCTGGTACGCAAGCTACAGGCACCTTTACAGGCCTTGCCGCTGGTGCTTATACTGTCACCGTTACTGATGACAATGGTTGTATCTTCCCTGTCGCTGTTACTATCAATGAACCTACTGCCTTTAGTGGATCCGTTTCTCTGCAAAATGATATTACCTGTAATGGTGGATCAGATGGAAGTGCTACTATTGCTGCTTCGGGTGGCACCAGTCCTTATACCTATGATATTGGTGCTGGTACTCAAGCCTCTGGATCTTTTACCGGACTCTCTGCTGGCGCTTATACGGTTACCATTACTGATGACAATAACTGTACTACAACTGTACCTGTTACTATCAATGAACCTACTGCTTTAGTAGGAACTTTAGATGCTACTACTGATGTACTTTGTAATGGTGGTAGTGATGGTTCAGCTACTGTATCTGCTGCTGGTGGCACTAGCCCTTATACTTATGATATTGGTTTCGGGGCTCAAGCTTCTGGAGCTTTTAACGGACTCACTGCTGGTACATATACTGTTACCATTACTGATGATAATAACTGTACCACTACTGTGGGTCTTACTATTAATGAACCTGTTGTTCTTTCATCTAACACAGTCTCTGTTACTGACGCTACCTGCGGATTACCTAATGGTGCTTTTGAAGTAACTGGTGTCGATGGAACTGCTCCTTATCAATACTCTAATGATAACGGTGTTACTTTCCAAGCTTCTGGCTCTTACTCAGGGCTTACTGCAGGTTCCTATGATATTCTTATCCAAGATGATAATGGCTGTCAAACAACTATCACTGTTACTGTTGCTGACCTAAGCGGATTAACTGCTGTTATTGACTCCCAAACTGATGTGGATTGCTTTGGCAACTCTACAGGTGCTGTCACTGTCACAGGATCTGGTAGTACTGCTCCTTACACCTACGATATTGGCGCTGGTACGCAAGCTACAGGCACCTTTACAGGCCTTGCCGCTGGTGCTTATACTGTCACCGTTACTGATGACAATGGTTGTATCTTCCCTGTCGCTGTTACTATCAATGAACCTACTGCTCTTACAACTACTGCTACAGGAACTGATCCATTGTGTAATGGATCTTCTGATGGCTCTGCTAATATTACAATATCAGGAGGTACTGGCCCCTATACAACTATATGGCAACATGGTCCAACAGCAGAAGATCTAATTGGCGTCTTAGGTGCAGGAACCTACACACTAGATATTACTGATGACAACAATTGTCCTTTTACTGTTAGTATTACATTAACTAATCCTCCAGCAATTACTTCTTCCATTACAGGAACAGATGTTAGCTGCAATGGTGGATCTGATGGCACAGCAACAGTTACTGCATCAGGAGGCACAGGAACCTTAACTTATAACTGGTCACCTGTTCCAGGAACAGGTCAAGGAACTGCTTCAGCTACAGGATTAGCTCCACTAACTTATACAGTAACTGTAACAGATGACAATGGATGTTTTATTACTGAATCATATACTCCAGCTGAACCTACTATTATTACTCTTACCACTTCTTCGATAAATTCCAATTGCGGTCAGGCAGATGGTCAGGTCTCTGTATCTGCTACTGGAGGAACACCTGTATATACCTACTTGTGGGATGACCCAAGCGCATCTACTACTGCCACTGTCACTGGTCTAGCAGCAGCTGTATATAATGTTACCGTTACTGATGATAATAATTGTACGCAAACAATTAGTGCAACTATCACTGATGCTGGTGGAGGAACCGTCAGCCATACGCAAACAGATGTTTTTTGCTTTGGCGGTAATAATGGAAGTATTGATGCAACTATAACCGGTGGAACTTCTCCTTTTAATTATAGCTGGAGCGGTCCTTCTGGGTTCACTTCCTCATCTGAAGACATTACAGGCTTAATGGCTGGAACATATGACCTAATTGTTACTGATGCTGTCGGCTGCATCATTACCTTAAGTGTAACTATCACTGAGCCTACTCAACTTTCCCTGTCTCCTTCAGGAATTAATGTTACCTGCTTTGGGGGAAGTGATGGCGAAATTACTACTACTGCTGGTGGAGGTGCTGGAAGCTATACTTTTGAATGGTTTGACAATGCAGCCCTTAGCTCGAGTATTGGTACAGGATCTAGCATTACTGGACTCAGCGCAGGAACCTATTATGTACAAGTTACTGATGCCAATGGATGCACCTTTGATAATAATCTAACTATTACTGAACCTAATGACATTGTCGTCAACACATCAGTGATCGATGCCAATTGCGGACAAGCAGATGGTGTAGTCAGTGTTGCAAGTACAACTGGTGGAAGCGGAGTATATGTCTCTGAAGTATGGACTGATGCTTCAGGTAATACAGTAGCCAACACCACTGCAGTAATCGCTGGAACTTATTTTGTTACTGTTACAGACGACATTGGATGTCAAGGCACTGGTATAGCTAATGTCTCTGATCTTTCTGGACCTGTTGCTCAAATAGATGGATATAACGATGTACTTTGTAATAGTGATTGTAATGGAAATGCCAATGTAACTGTAGGAGGAGGTTCTCCTAATTACACTTTCTTATGGTCTCCTTCTCCAGGAGCAGGTCAAGGAACCTCATCTGTAAGTGGATTATGCGCTGGAATATATACTGTAGATGTAACTGATATAAACGGATGTGCAACAAGCGTAAATGTGACTATCAGCGAACCTACTGTAGTAAATTTAACACAACTATCTACAGTAAGCACTTCAGGTGCAGGAATCTGTGATGGTCAGGCAAGTGTCTCCACAACAGGTGGAACTTCACCTTACTCTTACTCATGGTTCAATGATTGTATGTTAACTATTCCTAATGGATTATTGTCAGGAACAAATGTAAATGGATTATGTGCTGGTGATTATGGTGTTGTTGTTATTGATGACAATAACTGCCCTGATACATTATGTATTACTATTACTGAGCCCAATGCTATTATTGTTACCTTAACTGGAAATAACACCCTATGCAACGGCTCATGTAATGGAGATGCAACGGCTACAGTAATTGGAGGAATACCACCTTATAGCTACCAATGGTTTTCTAGCCCAAGTGGAACTGCCATAGGTCAATCATCAATCACTGCTTCTAACCTTTGTGTTGGTGATTATTACGTTGAAGTTACTGATGATAACGGTATAATAGCTGTTAGCTCTGCATATACGATCAATGAACCAGCTAACATCACTGCAACTACTGCTATAATATCTAATTATAATGGACAAGACATCTCCTGTAATGGAGCGTGTGATGGTTCTGCGGAAGTCACTCCTTCAGGAGGAACTCCTCCCTACACTTATTTATGGGATGCCAATGCAGGAGGACAAACAACTCCTATTGCTATTAACCTATGTGCGGGCGTCTATAATGTTGATGTAACTGATGATTACGGTTGTACTTCTACTTTCTCTGTCAACTTATCAGAGCCTACCGCCTTAGTTAATTCCAACACCTATACTGATGTAACTTGTAATGGATTCTGTGATGGAACAGCTACTGCAAGTCCGTCTGGCGGAGTAGCTCCTTACACCTACTTGTGGAACAATACAGCATTAAGTATTACTTCATCTATCTCTAATCTATGCCCTGGAGCTTATGATGTAATCGTAACTGATGACAATGGCTGTACAACAGTTGGCTCTTCAACTATTACTGAACCTAATCCACTGGTTGTAACCACTTCTAGCAATGGATCTAATTGTAATCAAAATGATGGTGACGGGACTGTTAGTATTGTGTCCGGAACTCCATCATACAACTACCAATGGGACACCAATGCTGGATCGCAAACAACTGCTACTGCCTCTAATTTATTCGCTGGTTGTTATGATGTAATCATTACTGAAGGTAATGGGTGTATCGACACAGTCAATGTATGTGTATTTGACCTAGGCGCACCATCAGTATCCATCCTAACTCAAACGGATGTTTCCTGCTTTAATGGATGTGATGGGTTTGCTCAAATACAGGTCTTTGGCGGTGCCCCACCAGTTCAATACAACTGGTATGATCAAAACAATCAACCAATTAATCAAACTACCGCAAGCGCATTTAATTTATGTGCAGGCAACTATACAGGTGAAATGATCGATGCTAATGGATGTCAGGCAACTATAAGTGTTACCATTAACCAGCCCAATGCCCTTAATGGAGTGATCTCCTCGACAACTGATGTTACCTGTTTTGGAGACTGTGATGGTAATACTACTATAACAGCATCTTCCGGAACTGGACCTTATACTTATTCATGGAATGACCCCTCTAATCAAACCTCTGCAACTGCAACTAATTTATGTCCTGGAAACTACAATGTCACCATAACAGATGATAATGGATGTACGTTGGATATACCTTCTATCATTGGAGAACCATTACAAATCCAGTTATCTACTTCGTCTATTGATGCTTATTGCAATACCCCTTCAGGATCTGCTACAGTTACCCTTACAAATGGTGGCTTAAATCCTGTCAGCTATCTATGGACACCTACTGGGCAAACCAATAGCACTGCTTCAAATCTTAATCCAGGAATCTATGATGTAACTGTAACTGATGCCGATGGATGTACCGCCACTACTACTGCTACTATAGGAAATATTCCTCCAGGAACTGCTACAATCTCTAGCACATCCAACACCCTTTGTCATGGTTCTTGTGATGGTGCCGCTACCGTATCAATGGGTGGATCAGGTAACGCTCCTTATACATATAATTGGTATACTTCTACAGGAGTTAACCTGGGTCAAAACTTAATTACAGTAAATAATCTTTGTGTAGGATTTTATTTCTGTGAGGTAACAGACGCCAATGGATGTATAGCAACTACTGGACAATTCGATATTACAGAACCTAGTCCAATTAATTTAATCACTTCAAACGACTCCACTAACTGTAATTCTAACTGCGATGGAAATGCCTATGTTGTAGCAAATGGAGGAACAGGACCCTATACATATCAATGGGATGACCCTTTGTTACAGATAACAACTATTGCTTCAAGTCTATGTGCTGGAACCTATAATATAACTGTCACTGATGATAATGGGTGTAATGAGACTTCTCAAACTACAATATTTGAACCTACTGCTTTATCACTTGATTCGTCAGTAACTAATGCAATTTGCGGACAAGCTAATGGTCAAGGATGTGTATTGGTAAGTGGCGGAACTGGACCTTTTACCTATCTATGGCCAGATTTAACATCTAACAGCTGTAATGTAGGGCTAATTGCAGGTTCTTATATAGTTCAAGTAACAGATGGTAACAATTGTACAGAATCTATAGTAGTTGAAATATCAGACTTAAATGGTCCTATTGCTACTATAATAAACTCTGATAGCACCTTATGTAATGGTTCATGTGATGGAAGTGCTACAGTAGATATGACAGGTGGATCAGGTAATTTGTTTACAGTCCAATGGGATGCAAATACTGGATCTCAAATTACCCCAACTGCTTCTAATTTATGTACAGGCACCTATACAGTAACAATTACTGATGATCTAGGATGTAGTGCATCTACATCTGTCTCCATAGAAGAACCAGACACTTTACAATTTATTAAAAACTTTAATAATCCATCATGTTTTGGATATTGTGATGGCCAAATGTGGGTAAACATTGTAGGAGGAACCCTCCCCTATTCATATGATTGGAGAGATAACGCCAACAACTCTTTAGGAATTAACAATGACAGCATCTCATCAATGTGTGCTGGGACTTACAACCTTATTGTTACTGACGCTAATGGATGTGTAATTATTATAAATTACAACATTAATAACCCTTTACAAGTAACTGGATCTACTACTACTACAGATGTACTTTGTAATGGAGCATGTGATGGAACTGCTACAGCTAATGGTCTTACAGGAAATACTCCTTTTAATTACATATGGGATGTTAATGCAGGATCACAAACTACACAAACAGCATCAGGATTATGTCCTGGGACCTATACTGTTACCATTACTGATGCCAATGGATGTTTTAATACTGCTCAAGCTACCATTACAGAACCTACCTTACTGACCTCTTCCATTACATTATTCTCAGATGTTAGCTGCAACAACTTTTGTGACGGATTTGCTCAAATAGATGTTCAAGGAGGGACTCCGGGGTATAGTTATACCTGGAACAACAATGCAGGAACTAATCAAACTGCTTCTTCATTATGTGCAGGAACATATTTAGTTATAGTAAATGACAATAATAATTGTACAACTAGTTCAAGTATAACTATATCTGAGCCCAACCCTCTTGCTGTTAGTAATACAACCATTGACCTTGCTTGTTTCGAGGTCTGTCAGGGAGATGCTTCTGTCTCAGTATCTGGAGGTACAGGACCTTACTCATTCCAATGGGATGACCCTAACTTTACTACAACTAGCACTGCTACTAACTTATGTGCTGGAGCCTATAATTGTATTATAACAGATAACAATAGCTGTAATATCACTGAAACAGTAGTCATTACTCAACCAACACAGCTTACAATGTCTATAAATGCAACTGATGCCAATTGTGGACAAGCAAATGGACAGATCTGTATTACCCCTGTGGGTGGAACTGCTCCATTTACCTATCAATGGAATGACCCATTCAATCAAACTTCTGCCTGTGCTATCAACCTACTGACCAGCTGCTATACTGGAACCATCCTTGATGCCAATGGGTGTTCTATTGATAGCGTTATCTGTATCAATGATATTTTAGGTCCAAATGTAAACGTTGCAAACACTATTGACTTAACTTGTTTTGGCTATCAAAATGGAACAGTAGAATTTAATGTAACTGGTGGATCTGGAGTTTCTACTCTTGTTTGGTTTGATAATCAAGGAAACACTATTACTCAAGGCTCAGGACTTACTTTATTATCCAATTTAGATGGTGGTTGTTATACCCTTCAAGCAACTGATAATGCTGGATGCATCTCATCAGAAACTGTTTGTATTAACGAACCTAACCCAATGACATCCTCTATATTTAACTTTAACAATGTATCCTGTAATCAAGGGTGTGATGGAGAGGCAACAGTAAATGTGGTAGGAGGTACTATAGCTAACGATTATGCTTATAGCTGGAACGATCCCAATGCACAAGACTCCTCAACAGCTGTTGGATTATGTGCTGGCACCTATACTGTTACTGTTATTGATGATAATAATTGTTCTATACAGAGTTCTATTTTAATCAATGATCCTTTACCAATAAATATTTTCAATGTTACCACAAATAATACCTCTTGTTACAACTTATGTAATGGTTCTTCAGAGATTTTTGCAACTGGAGGAACTCCACCTTACTTCTATAGCTGGGATAACGGAGCCTCTAGTACATTGAATACTAATCTTTGTGATGGAAATTACACTGTTATTGTTACTGACGCTAACTCTTGTCAGGATTCTCTCACCATTACTATTACCGAGCCAGACTCAATCAGTATCTCTATTAACTCCAACAATGCAACCTGTAATCTATGTAACGGAGATGCTGTCGTTCAGGCTTCGGGGGGAACTGGAGCATTTAATTACAACTGGTTTGGAATTGGAAATTCACCTAATAACTCTATAAACAGTGGTCTTTGTTCAGGCAACCTTCAGGTCGAAGTCACAGATGCAAATGGATGTTCCAATACCATATCAGCAATGATTATTGACGAGGGAATGCCTACAATTGATCAAATGAGCTTTACAAGCCCTTTATGTAATGGGCTTAGTAACGGAACAGCTACTGTTGTTGTATCTGGAGGTATTACCCCTTATAGTTATCTATGGGACGACCCTGCTCAACAACAAGTACCTACTGCTGTAGCTCTAAATGCCAATACTTACTGTGTTACTATAACAGATGCCAATGGATGTGTAACTTCTAATTGTATTAATGTTACTGAACCTAATATACTAAATGCAGTTCCAGACCTTTCTTCTACTATTTGTTATGGAGACTCAACACAAGTATGGGCTAGTGGACAAGGAGGCACATCTCCCTACACCATTCATTGGCTTAACCCTAATTTACTAGGTCCAGGCCCTAATACGGTAAACCCATTAACAACTACAGATTACTGCTTTACTGTTACCGATGCCAATGGGTGTCTATCTAGTAACGCATGTGTTACAATAACTGTTACTCCTCCACTTTCCTTGAACTTAACACCTAGCATGAATATCTGTAGTGGAGGATCTATTGATGTAAATGCAGTAGGTGCTGGTGGTGATGGAAACCCTTATATCTTTAGCTGGACTGATGAGTTTAACAATACCCTTAGCTCTGTTCAAGTTGGTGACTCATCTACAGTATTTGTTGCTCCAACAACACCAACCTGGTATTATGTTACCTTATCAGATGGTTGTTCCATTGAAGTGACTGACTCTACTCAAATAGGGCTAAACCCCAACCCTCAAGCATTTGTAATTGCTGTTGACTCTAGTGATTGTGCACCATTCAATGCTCAGTTTATAATCAACTCAGACATAGGTGACCTCTTTGAATTTGATATCGATTGTGACGGGACTCCTGAATATAGCGGACCCAACAATACCTTTAATTATACTTACACCCTCAGTGGAATTTATGACCTGTGTGTCCGTGTAGAAAATACCGCTACAGGTTGTGACACTAGCATCTTTATCCAAGACATGATAGAAATCTTTGATATACCTCAAGCTTTCTTCACTGCCGACCCTGAACAAACTTCAATATTAAATCCAAATATTGACTTTTTGGATGGATCTATTAATGGCACAGATTATATATGGGACTTTGGTGACAACACCTCTATCAACGGAGACATCAATGATGTAATTGTTGGTGACAGCAGTACCTTTGGTACTATTACTCAACCTACTCACATCTATAGCGATACAGGATATTATACCATCACCCTTACAATTACAAGTGATGAAGGATGCATCGACTCTTATCAACAAACTATTTATGTTGAAGGTGATTATATCCTCTTTGCCCCTAGTGCGTTCACGCCTAATGGCGATGGAAAAAACGACATCTTTATGCCTGAAGGTATTGGCATCTATAGAGACCACTTCGAATTTTATGTCTTTAACAGATGGGGAGAGCTGATCTTTGAATCTTATAACCCAGAACTAGGTTGGGATGGTACTTACATGAACAAAACCGTCCAATTAGATGCCTATGTTTGGATGATTAGAACTTGGGACTACAATGATGTTCCTCATGAATATATGGGACACGTAACTGTAGTTAAGTAATCTATGAAATAACAAATTCATGATCAACTTTTAATATTAAATTAAATAAACTAATATTGTGACTAATTATGAGAAAAATTATATTAATTATAACGCTCTTTATTGGTTTTAATATTCATGCTCAGGAAAAATTATTTTGTCAATTTATAATGACAAATATTGATACTAGAGAAAAAACCATTGAAATTGATCAATTTGTTAGAAAACAAAAGGGTGTTTATATCTCAAGAGCAGACATCCATTCTAAAAAATACCTCGTCATATATTATGAAAGTTCAAACATTGATCAGAAAACTATTCTGAAATGGATGAAGTCATTAAACGTAGAATTAAAATGTATACGTGAGGGTCAATATGGGAAAGATGCAATTCTTGACCAAAAATCAGATTGTGAATAAACTAGCTCTAATAATTACTCTTGTTTTTATCTCCTTCAAATCATTTTATAGCCAATGGGGTGATTGTGATAATAGTACTGATGCCTGTACTAATCCGAGCTTTAATGTAACTCCATCAGGATTTGGATTAATAGAAGAGTTTACTACTTTTTCAACTATTAGTAATCCACAAACCAATCCAAATCCATTACCTGGAAATATGGGTTGTTTATTAGCAGGAGAATTAAATAGTACTTGGTTATTAATAACTGTTTCAAGCCCAGGAACTCTTGAATTTAGCATGGGAACTGCTGGCACATTTAGTTGTTATGACTGGATCATGTGGCCGTATGACCCAAATCTAACCTGTACTGAAATTCAAAATAATAACTGGCCTCCTGTTGCTTGTAATTGGAATGGTGCTTGTGGAGGGATTACTGGAATGGCAAACCCTGGAAACTTACCAGTAGGTGCAGATCAAATGGACTTTGAAAATGGTCTTAATGTAATAGCCGGAGATCAATTCATGCTTTGCTTCTCTAATTTCAGTGCTAATACTGCAACAATACCATTAGATTTTTATGGTACAGCTGGTGTATCCTGTGGAAATGCTTTTGGAACTACGATATGTGCAGGAGATACTGCAATAATTTATGCCAATATGGGGATTAATTATATATGGGACATTACTATTCCTGGTTTTATAGGAACAAATGCAGCAGGTGATACTGCTTATGTCAATCCTACAGTTACTACTAGCTATCCAGTTGACATAGACTTTGGAATTGGCAGTCTACAAAATGATACTGCCATTGTTGTAGTAATGCCTTTTTTAAATGCAAGTGCTGTTGCTACTCCTGAAGTCTGCTTAGATAGCGCTGACGGAACAATTACTATTAGTACCACTGCTGGGCAGACACCATTTACTTATTCAATTTCAGGACCTAATATAAATACAAGCAATCAAACTGGTTTTTTTGACAGCTTAGCAGCTGGAACTTACACAATTAATATAATTGATGATTTTGGATGTACAGATCAAATTACAACTATTGTTGACCCCGGTCCTTTTTGCTGTAGTTTTTCAGTTGAAATAATTACTGATACTGTAAATTGTATAGACGATTGTTCCGGGCAACTTTCTATTGAATTAACCAATGCTATTCCTCCTTTAAATATTGAATGGTATAGCATCAATAATTTTGGAAGTGTTCTTGTTGGAGTTACAGATACAATTAGCAATCTATGTGCAGGTGACTATTCAGTAATTGTGTCAGACAGTACACTATGCCCTGCTGGAGATACAGTAAATATCACTTCTTTAAATATTTACCCTAACTTAACCATAATGGAAGACACTTCATTATTTGCTGGTCTTGATTATTATATATGGGCCTATGGAAATGGGAATGTAAGCTGGACACCCTCAACTTATCTTAACTGTACTGATTGTGACACATCTATTACTGTAGCAAATGCCTCAATCCAATATATTGCTACTTTAACTGATTCCTTAGGTTGTAAAACTACTGATACAATTAATATTGAAGTTATCATAAATCCATTATTTGTTCCTAGTGGATTTTCTCCAAATGGTGATGGCAATAATGACCTTTTAAAAGTAATTGGTGGAGGCATTCAAACTTTTCGTTTCTCCGTCATGGATAAATGGGGAAATGTCGTATTTGAATCGACAGACATATCTCAAGGATGGGATGGCACCTTTAAAGGTGTAGAACTTCCAACAGATGTATTTGTATATGTGGTTGAAGGAAGTTTTACCAATTTTCAGCCATTTAAATTAACAGGAAATGTCACATTATTTCGATAAAAAACATATCTCATTATTTTTCATTTCCTTGATAATTTCCATATTTATTAAAGGTCAGGATTATCAATTTTCTCAATTTAATAAAGCTCCTTTAATGATCAATCCCGCTAATACTGGAATGGGAAAAGGATATAATCGCTTCAATTTAATGTATCATGTTCAACATCCAGCAGCAGGATTTGTATATCGAACCTATTATTTTTCAGCTGATGGGCCTATTTTTTCACATCAAATGAAAGTTTCAAGAGCTTTAATGGCAATTGGATTTCATGCTTTTCAAGATAGAAGTGGAGATTCTAAGTTAAGTAAACTAGATGTTGGCTTATCTCTTTCAACTTATGTTGATATCGATGACTATAACCAATTTTGTTTTGGCATGCAAGGTAATTTTGTTCAGCATTCCATCTCTGTAGATAATATTCAATGGGCTAGCCAATACAATGGTGCTATAGGTGCATATGATCCAACAATGTCATCCGGTGAAATTTTTTCTAACAATTCATCTATTCTACTAAATACTGGTGTTGGAGTTCTTTTAAAGCATTTGTCAAGAGGAGTAAATTTATCTGGAATTGACAAAGGATCATTTCAAATTGGGTATGCAGCATTTAATTTATTAAGACCCCAAAAATTCATGTTAAATCCCTTAGATAGAATTTTTGTTAGACATGTAATACATGGTCGATCATTAATAGCAATTGATGAAAAAAAATATGGCTTAGCTCCTCAATTCTTAATACACAAACAAGGTCCTCATATCAATGCTACTATAGGAACAGACATCAAATACTTTGTACACGGGGACACAAAATATACAGGTTTCATAAGCGAATATAATGTTGGCTTAGGTCTTTACTATAGACATAAAGATGCAATTATCACCAACTTTAGTGTTCAATTCAATAACATGAATATTTCACTATCCTATGATTTAAGCATTGGCCCTTTAAGTGCATTTAATGGAACAGTCGGTGGGTTTGCGTTAGGTATACAGTTCAATGACACCTATGGTGTATTATTCAACCAAGGAAATATGCATGTTGTAAATAGGTCAAGAAGAATGAGAAAATTATAATACTTTTCTAAGCATCAATATTTGCATATTTTGCATTTTTCTCAATAAATTCTCTTCTTGGTGGAACCTCATCTCCCATTAACATTGAAAAGATACGATCAGCTTCTGCTGCGCTTTCTATAGTCACTTGCCTTAAGGTTCTGTTTTCTGGAGACATGGTTGTTTCCCATAATTGTTCTGCATTCATTTCTCCTAATCCTTTATACCTTTGAACATGAACACTTGATTCACTTCCAGCCCCTTTCATATCTTCAATATGATTATCTCTTTCCTTGTCATCCCAAGCATATCTAGCTTGTTTACCCTTTCTAACTAAATATAATGGAGGTGTTGCAATATATATGTACCCATTCTCTATCATCTCCCTCATATATCTAAAAAAGAAAGTTAAAATCAATGTTTGAATATGACTACCATCTACATCGGCATCACACATGATAACTGCTTTATGATATCTTAATTTCTCAAGGTTTAATGCTTTAGAGTCTTCCTCAGTACCAATTCTAACTCCTAAAGCTGTATAAATATTTTTAATCTCTTCATTTTCAAAGATCTTATGCGCCATTGCTTTTTCGACATTTAAAATCTTACCTCTTAATGGCATAATTGCTTGGAAATGCCTGTCTCTTCCTTGTTTAGCAGTACCGCCTGCAGAATCACCCTCAACTAAGAAAAGTTCACTAATCACAGGATCTTTAGAAGCGCAATCAGCTAATTTACCTGGTAACCCAGCACCACCCATAGGGTTTTTTCGCTGAACCATTTCTCTGGCTTTTCTCGCAGCATGCCTTGCAGTTGCAGCAAGAATTACTTTTTCAATAATCCTTTTAGCGTTGTTTGGGTTTTCTTCCAAATACGCTGTAAGCATTTCACTTACTGCCTGACTAACAGGAGCATTTACCTCTCTATTTCCTAACTTAGTCTTTGTTTGACCTTCAAATTGTGGTTCAGCAACTTTTACTGAAACTATAGCAGTAAGCCCTTCCCTAAAATCATCACCTGAAATTTCAAATTTAAGCTTATCAAGCATCCCAGAATTTTCCGCATACTTTTTTAATGTATTGGTTAACCCTCTTCTAAATCCAGATAAGTGAGTACCTCCTTCATGTGTATTAATATTATTTACATAGCTATGTATATTTTCTGTATAGCTTGTATTATAGATCATAGCAACTTCTACTGGAATTCCTGACTTTTCTCCCTCAACAGCAATTACTTGATCTATTAGCATTTCCCTATTCCCATCCAGAAACTCGACAAATTCTGACAAACCTCTATCTGAATAAAAAACTTCGCTCTTGAAATTTCCTTCTTCATCCTTTTCCCTCTCATCTGTAATGGTAATTGTTAATCCCTTGTTTAGAAAAGACAGTTCTCTCATTCTAGCACTTAAGGTGTCATAAGAATAAACAATATCATCAAAAATCTCAGTATCAGGATTGAACTCAACTTCTGTCCCTCTTTCTGAAGAATCACCTATTACAGTTACTTCATCAGTCTTTTTACCTTTTGAGTAATTTTGCTCCCATGTCTTTCCATCTCTATAAACAGTAGCTCTTAAATGAATTGAAAGAGCATTAACTACTGAAACACCAACACCATGTAATCCACCTGATACTTTATATGAATCTTTATCAAATTTACCTCCAGCTCCAATCTTAGTCATTACTACTTCTAAAGCAGAAACACCCTCCTTTTTATGAGTATCAACTGGAATACCACGACCATTATCTCTTACTTTAACTCCATTCCCTTCAAGAATATTAACATCTATCTTATCACAATGACCAGCAAGAGCTTCATCAATTGAATTGTCTACTACTTCATAGACTAAATGATGTAATCCTCTAACTCCAACATCTCCAATATACATAGATGGACGCATGCGTACATGCTCAATTCCCTCTAAAGCCTGAATACTATCTGCTGAATACTTTTTCTCTTCACTCATATCAACTATAAATTTATTGGCACAAAGATAATATTATCTCTGTTAGAATCAGCTATTTAACAGGAATAATCATAGCTACTTTTCAACAACAACAAAAAGGGGATAAACAACAATTTAAAAAAACCATTTTCAGCTTAAAAACTAAAAGTGGCACCTCCAAAAATATTAATTGACTGCACAGGAAATGAAGACCATCTTTGATAATTGGAAGCTGTGAAATTATTAAAATTAATGAATGCAGATATCCTTTTATTATACCTGTATTCAACACCTAAATTCATATCTAAAAATGGCTTTAATGAATAAATATATCTATTGTTCATAAATTCATATTCATTATCAATTGGTTCATTGTATGAAAACGCTTTTCTGTTACCAATTAAAAATACATCTCCTTTTAATATAATCTTATCAGCAATATCATACCACGCAGAAATAGTAAATCTATAATTAGGCATTTGCCAAGCATATTCTTCTGTAGTTGGAGAATAAATAAAAAATTCTCCTTTTCCATATAATTTTAATTTCTCACCCTTGGCATATGATAATTGCCCAACTAAACTAGTTTGGTCCATTTTATCATAAATAATAGAAAATTTATTTTCGTAAGAAGACAATGTATCTGGAATAAAGAAATACATGCCATTATCCCCATTTTTACTTCCAAATTTATCAAATGAAGCAGATACATTAAATGTCATGTTTGCGCTCAATGACCCCCTAATTCCACCAAAGATATGTGTGCGATTATTCATATTAAGGATCTCTGCATCATCACTAACAAAAGGATTTTCATTCCTGATGGTATTCATGTTGACTCTTTCTATACCTCCCTTAATACCTAGGTAAGGAATAAAGAGATCATTAAAAAGACTATAGCTGCATTCTAGATCTGGGTAGAAATAAAATTTAGCTTCATGAGTAATGTTTGAATGTAAGCCTAATCCTGCTTTAACTTGCCAATTTTTACCTCTTGAATATATATGAGGATTTAATTTAACTATAGCGGAAGTTGATTGAATATTATCCTGTTGTTCCCAGCTAGTATCTGGTTTAATCCATTGAGCTTGGTCTAAATGATTGACGTCAATAGAAAATGTACCTAGAAATTCTTCTTTATTCAAAAATTTACCAAAATCAAATCCAACCAAAACATAATTCTCTATAGTTCCTGCCCTACTGTTTAAATAATGATAATTCAACTTTCCTTCGTAATTCAATCTATTGGTATCTCTCCCTAAATTTCTACTTTTAAACAACCCTGAAAATTCCAACAAATTATAAATCTGCTTAGTTGTGTCATCATTCTCCGGATCTGAATATTCTATAGGAATTAATAAAGAATCTGGTTCAAATCCATAATAATGATAAGCGTTCCTTTCGTAATTTAGATCTACTTGCAAGTCTTGCTTCATCAAAAAGTGCTTATAAAAACCACCGATTTTATTATCTGAAAATTTATTAACTCCAACATCCTTTATTCCGCCTAATGCACTATGATGCAAACCATTAACTCCCCAATTATTATTTTTAGATCTTGTTGAGTTATAATAAACTTCGAGATAGGGCATTAAATAAGTACCAGCTGCACCCTTTATATAACCAGGATATAATTTTTCTAAAGGCTCTACTACTTTTAAACTAGCAGGACGGATAGGCACAGCATTGAATTCAACTAGATGTTTTTTAGGCTCTACATAATATTTTATTTCAGAAAGATCTATCACAGAATCCATAGTAGAAGGCATCTGCTGTTGCTTCTCTGTACTAGCTATTGTCCTCCTACCAGATCCAATACCTAAATAAGTATCATGATTACTTGATGATTGAGCATAGAAATGAGAATTCAATAACCCGAAAAAACACAATATGATTATTTTAATTTTCATTCTCCTCCTCATTGTTTTCAGGATTTTCTTCGTCTTTGTTTTTTAGATTTTCATCAAATAATTTTTGATCTTTTGGATCCACTTCATTAAAGTCAATTTCAACATCATTATCATCAAAATCCCTTTGTTCTGAATTCTCTAATAAAATAATTGCATCTATTTTCTCTTGAGCGATCTTTACCATCTCTGCTTTTTCTGGACCATCGTAATTGTCTATAATACTTTGTAAACTATGTTTAGCATTAAAGTAATCTCCTAATGCAACAAAGTTGTCCCCTAATAAAATAATAGCTTTACCCAACCAGTAATCATAAGATGGCTTTTGCTGAACTAATTCCATGATTTCGTTTTCACACTCTTCATGTTTTTCTTGTACATATAAGATCTCACAAATATGATACTTGGCTTTTGCCCCTTGTATACTTTTAGTTATAATCGTTGCATTATCAAGAGCTATTATAGCTTCATCATATTTATTTAATTCTTTTAAGCTGATCCCCTTATAAACATTAGCATCGATCATAGTAAGCTCATCTAAATCTGAAATAGATAATACTTTATCACAGTAATCCACACACGACTGATAGCTATTCAAATACCAGAAGCATCGCATCTGACCAACAATAGAATGATGAATGTCATTTTGAGACATAGAGACTTTTTCTAATGTAGAATAGTGAGCCAAAGATTGATTATAATCATTAAATCCATAACTGATATCTCCAGCATATCTTAATACCTCAGCATAATAATTATTATTAGGTCTATCAATAATGAAATTATAATGAGTTAACGCTTCTTGTTTTCTATCATTGGCATAGTGACAATTAGCAATATAAAAATGAGCTCTTATTTCTTGAGATGGATTAGGTATGTTATTTAAGTATTCATTGGCTTTTTCTATTTGAAGATTACAATCTCCTGCTTCCCATGCCTGTTGAACAGGCATCCACAAAATAGAGTCTCTTTCATTCACAGATACTTGAATTCCTTGAGAGTTAAGCCAATCATAATATCCTGGAAGATTATCTTTCCCTTCGTAAACCTCTTTCATTAATTCTATTGCTAAAGAATTTTCTGCTTCAGCATCTGGATATTGCTGTAGTACTTGTAAAAAATATTGCTCAGCTTCATTGTATTTCTTTTCCTTTAAATAAATGCTTCCTATCTCAACTAATGCATTAGACACATAATTATTATTTGGATAAGAATTAATGAAATCTTTATATATATCTATTGATTTTTGATTTTCACCTAAGTCATTATAGGTTTGAGCCAAATTTAATAATGACAATATTTGGTATTTTGAATTTGGATATAGCTGTGTTAATTCCAATAAAGTATTCACCTTTCCTTCATAATCTTGAACAAGCCCTTGTGCTGTAGCTTTTTGATATAGCGCATAACTTAAATTTCCTTCGCCTGAATTTATTGCTTTAGAATAATACTCAATAGCAAGTTGATCCTCTTTTAATAAAAAATAACAATCTGCAATCCTTAGATTAGCATCTAAAACATTTTTTGTTTTTTCAATTGAAACATGTTGCGTGTATTTTCTGAATGCTTCAATACTTTTATTCAAATATAGCGCCCTGTTACTTTCTTGAATTTGGCTAAATGAGCTTTCTTTGAAAGGTCTTGATCTCTTAAAATAAGCGTAACCTATGTTATAATCCAATTCATCATATTTTTCAGAAGAAACAGCTCCAGGCTCAACCCTAAATGCATTATACTCATTAATAGCCTGATCATAATTACCTAACTTATAACTTGACTCTGCCATCCAAAAGACACTTAATGAATTTAACTTTTGATTGATTGGATATTTCTTAACACTTGAAAAATGATCTCTAGCAATTTGATAAGACTGATTATGATAGAGCTCAACCCCTCTATTGTAAACAATTGTTTGATAGGCTATTTTCATTCTATCGTCTTTGTTTTTAATCCTGTCTAATGAATTCAATGCATCATCATAATTCTTAGTGGTTAAATAAACCTTTATTAAAAATTCATAAGCATCTTTTACTTCTTCTGAATTAGGGTAGGTCTCAATATATTCATGAAAAGCTTCAATTGCTTCATCATATGGATTGTAACTTAATTCATAAGCTAGTTTGGCGTAATTAAACAAAGAATTTTGCTTTATATCTGGATCAAAATCTAATTTACTTGCTTCTTGAAATGCATTCATCGCATATTCTTTTTCACCTGATTTCATATAGGCATCCGCCATATGATAATATGCTGTTTGTGAAAGGCCATCTTTTTTAGTAGCACATCGCATTAAATACCTAACAGCATTTTTAAAATCCCCTATTCTATAATAAGAATAACCGATTTGATAATTATCATTTCTTGTAGCTTTAACATTTTTCTTAAAGGTTTTATAATATGGAATAGCATCCTTATAAGATTCTTTATAGTAATAAGAGTCTGCAATTAATTTAGCAAATTCCCCCTGTCTCTTTTTATCAATCGAATCCATATAAACAGGAGCATATGCTATTAATTCATCATATTTCTCCTGTTTGTAATATATCTGAGTAATATAATAAGGAACCATTGATTTGAACATCTTATTATTAGCAATTGACTTAAATCCATCCAATGCAGTTTGCAGATTTTCATCAGTATATGCTATATGACTATAATAATAAACTGCCGGAGCCTTAAACTCAGACTCATGAGATATTACTTCTTTAAAATGTGGTCTAGACTCTTCTACTCTTTTTCTAGTAAAAAGTGCGTACCCTAACTTAAAATGAAATTCAATTTTTTCATCAGCTGTAAGATCATAAGGGTCTACTTTTAAAAAAAATTCAATCGCTTTTTTATAAGTGCTTTTTCGCCTATAGTAATACTTACCTAATTGGAAATAAACTTTTTCTGATTTTGGATGATCTGGGTGTTCAAGTACAAATCTACTTAATAAGACCTCTGCATCTAAATTAAATAATTCCAATGCGCAAACCGCATAATAATATTCAGCATTAACCCTTAATTCATCTAAAGGATTTTCAATTTTATTGACTATTTCTCCAAATTTATCTAATGCAGCACTAAACTTCATTTTGTCATAAAGCTCTTGGCCATTTCTATAATCTTTATAAAGATCTGTAAAGATCAAGGTCTTTTGACCAAATAAAGAACATGACAAAAAAAACAGAAATATTAAAATCCCCTTTCTGAATAAGATATTTTTAAACCCATTCATACCTTACTGAAAATAAAACCAAATAATCTTCTCATAAAAACTATCTCTTAATTTATAGAATGTGATCTATTAAATAAGTCACATTAAATTTTACGAAAAATCAGATAAGCTTAAATTATGCTTAAAGATATAAAGGGCACATGATGTGGATTTAAATTAAACTAATAATTTTCAACGCCTCTATGTTAAAACTATTTAATGATATTATTATAGTAATTTTACAATGTAAAAATTTGTTTTTTCATCTTTATAAAAGTTTTATAACTTAACATACATGACAAATGAATCTTATAATATTATAAACATCAATGGAATAGACATCTATCAGATAGACAAGTTGATTTTAAAAGACGTTTCATTTGATGTTAAAAATGGTGAATTCGTTTACCTTATTGGAAAAACCGGAAGTGGAAAAAGCAGTTTATTAAAAGTTCTTTATGGCGACATTAAAATAAAGGAAGGAAATGCTGTAGTTCTTGATTATGAAATAAAAAAAATAAAAAAAAGAAAGATTCTATCACTTCGTAGAAGGTTAGGGATTGTTTTTCAGGATTTTCAGTTATTAATGGATAGAACTGTAAATGACAATTTACTTTTTGTTATGAAAGCAACTGGATGGAAAGGAAAGAAAAAAATGAATGCTAAAATAAATGAGCTTCTTTCAAAAGTTGGAATGGAATCAAAAGGCAATCAATTCCCTCATCAACTTTCAGGCGGGGAACAGCAAAGAATTGCCATAGCAAGGGCACTAATTAACGACCCAGATTTAATTTTAGCAGATGAGCCAACTGGAAACCTTGATCCCGAAACAAGTGAAGAGATAATCCGCCTATTATTTGAAATAAGTAATAATAATAAAACGATCATAATGGCCACACATGATTATGACCTTATTAAAAAATATCCTGCAAGGACTATCAAATGTATTGACACTTTAGTTCATGATAATTCTATAGCTAATTGATAAGCATTTGTATTCCTATATATAACTTTCAAGTTTGCAATTTAGTAGCTGAACTACATAAACAAGCCGAACAATTAAAAATCGTTTATGAGATAATTTGCATTGATGATAGTTCTGAAAAAAAATGGGTAGAAAAAAACGAATGTTTAAATGAACTTACCAATGTTAGGTATTATCAATTAAAATCAAATATAGGTAGGTCTAAGATTAGAAATTTGATGGCTGAAAAATCTAAATATGACTACCTATTATACTTAGACTGTGATAGTGCAATTATTTCGGATAACTTTTTATCAAAATTCATAGAAATTCAACAAGTATCAAATGTAGTTTATGGAGGAAGAACTCATGGCAATAAGAGACCTGAAGATAACTCCTTATATTTAAGATGGCTTTACGGAATTAAAAGGGAGGACAAAACTATTGCAGATAGAGAATTAGATCCTTATCTATCTTTTAGATCAAATAATTTTTTAATAAATAAAGCCACCTTTCAATCAATAAAATTCAACGAACTATTTAAAGGTTATGGACATGAAGACACCTATTTCGCACAGGAATTAAAAGAAAAAAACATCCCAATAGTTCATATAAACAACCCTATTCTACATGTTGGATTAGAAAATAATGAAGAATTTCTTAATAAGACAAAAGAAGGAATTAAAAACCTAACCCACCTATTAAATAGCAATACCACATTGATAAATGACATTAGACTTATTAAAACCTATAAAAAAGTAAAAAAATATAAACTGAGCTTTTTATTTAAATTGAGTCATCCCTTTTTAATAAAATTTATTACTAAAAAATTACTCTCATCTAATCCCAAATTAATTTATTTAGACATCTATAAATTAACTATTCTTATTCATCATCTAAAATAATGTACCGAACCTTTAAAAACATTTATTTATTGCTTGTTCCTTCAAAGATGAAGCATCTAATAAATCCCATTACTAGAAAACTCCTATACTTAATATTATATACTGGAAAAAACAATTATTGCCCAAGTTGCAAAGCACATTTAAGAAAATTCATCACCTATCAATATGAAAATTTCAATGATCAAATTTGTCCTAAATGTGGGAGTCTATCAAGAACAAGAGCTCTTACTTTATACTTAGATAAAAATATAATTGAAAATGAACTTAATATCCTAGATTTCTCTCCTCATAGAAGCTTATTTAATTATTGGAAATCTAAAAAAGTAAATTACATAGCCAATGATTATGAAAATGAATTTCTATCTAATTCACAAGAAGACATTACTTCATTAAGTTTTAATAAAGAACAGTTTGATCTAATCATATGTTACCATGTACTAGAGCATATTCCAAATGATGACAAAGCCATGAATGAGCTTTACAGAGTACTAAAGTCTAATTCATTATTACTTGCTCAAGTTCCATTTAAAGAAGGCAAAACTGATGAAGATCTTTCAATCATTGATCCAGAAATAAGAAAAACTAGGTTTGGACAAAAAGACCATGTAAGGTATTATGGAAAAGAAGATTTTATAAAAAAACTTAAGCTAGTTGGCTTCAGTGTAACTGATTTAAGCTCTACAAAAGACCTAAATGATGATTTAATTAAATTTTATGGGTTAAATAAAGAAGACACCATATTTATATGTAAAAAATAAAACTACTTTTTAATCACCTCTTCATAAAGCGTCAACAAAACAGGCTCTTCATTTTTCCAAATCAATTTCTTTTGGGCATCTTCAATTTTATATGAATTTGAATTTTCAATAACTTCTAAAATTGAATTTAATATAGAATTTGGCAAATGATCTGGAATTACTTTTCCTATTTTATACTGTTTGACTATTGTAGCAACTTCTTTTAAATCACTTACAACAACAGGGATACCTGCTTTTACATAATCAAAGATCTTATTGGGCAAACTGAATTTATGATTGATGTTGGTGTCCTTATCAAGACTAACACCAACATTGGCATTCATTGTATACTGCATCATTTCATTATAAGGAAGTAATCCAGTAAACATCAACTTATCTTTTAGGTCTTTTTTACATGATCTCTTTTTTAATACTTCAATCACATCACCATCTCCAACAATGCATAGAAAAAGCTCATCAGACAATGCAATTGCTTCTAATAATTCTTCTGACCCTCTATCTACATTGATACCCCCTCCTTGTAAGATTACTATTTTCTTATCATTTGGCAGACCTAGTTCCCTCTTGCTTTTTGACTTTATTAATGGAGTAGCTACTGGGAAATTCCTTAATACTTTTATTTTAACACCATATTCTTTTTCATATAAATTAGCTATAGAATCATTCACAGTAAAAACGTAATTTAATTTAGGAAAGATCATTTTTTCAATGGCAGTCCAGGTTTTTTTTACAATTGGTTTGTTTTGAATTTCGGGGACACCAGTAAAATATTCATGTGTATCATATACAAGATGCTTCCTCCTAAATAATTTCGCCATCCAATTGGCTAACAATGTATCTAAATCGTTTGCATGAAGGACATCAACTTTTTTAAACATTAAAAAAATAAACAAACGAATATTGAATACAGCATAGAAAAACACTCCTCTTTCAGGAATATATTTAAATCTTCTAATCTTATATACCCTTTCTAATGGAACACTTTTTTTTCTTATTCTCCCAACCAATAAAATATTATATCCAGCATTGTGAAGTGAAGTACAAACCTTATGAACTCTTTGATCAAATGAGAGGTCATTTGACACAGAGACTATAATATGTTTTTTACTTCCCATTTATTAAAGCACTAAATTTAACCAATCATAATTGAACCTAATAACTAATAAAAAAAAAATTATTATTTCAATCTGGTTTATTGAATACCTTACAAATTTATCTTTAGGTTTGTGTTAATGCAGATTATAAAAAACAAATCATTAGCTAACCTAAATACTTTTAGAATTGATGTTAATGCTAAATATTTTTCAAGTATAAATTCAATTCAAGAATTACAATCTCTTTGTGAGCACTCCATATATAGTAAAAATGAATTATTTATTTTAGGAGGTGGCAGCAATATTCTTTTAACCAAAGATGTAGATTCATTAGTTATTAAAAATGACATCAAAGGAATTGAAATTTTAAAAGATGATGATGATACAGTAGAAATCATGGCTGGAGGTGGTGAGAATTGGCACGAGTTTGTAATGTTCTGTGTAGCCCGAGAATATGGTGGCATTGAAAATTTAAGTCTTATTCCTGGGAACATTGGTGCTGCTCCTATGCAAAATATTGGCGCGTATGGAGTGGAAATTAAAGACACTTTTCAATACTTAAATGCATTTCATATTCAATCAGGAGAGATTCATCAATTCAACAATAACGATTGTCAATTTGGTTACAGAGAGAGTATCTTTAAAAATAAATTCAAAGGGGAATATATCATTTTAAATATAGTTTTAAAGCTTAGTAAAAAACCAAGGGTCAACTCTTCTTATGGTGATATAGAAAAAAAACTAATTGAATGGGATATTAACAATCCGTCTATAAAAGACATAAGTGATGCAGTCATTTCTATTAGAGAAAGTAAATTGCCAAATCCAAAAAAAATTGGCAATAGTGGAAGTTTTTTTAAAAATCCAATTATTAATAGCGAACAATTTAAAACCTTATTAGACAACTACCCTAATGTCGTTTATTATAAAATGGATAATGACCTTTTTAAAATTGCTGCAGGATGGTTAATTGACAATGCTGGATGGAAAGGAAAGACATTCAATAATTACGGCATTCATAAAAAGCAGGCGCTTGTTTTAGTTAATTATGGTGGAGCAAGTGGAAGTGACATTAATGATCTAAGCGAAAAAATCATAGACGATATTCATGAAAAATATAAAATTAAACTTGAAAAGGAAGTGAATATTTTATAAATCAAAAATAACCTTAAAACATTTAATTCAAATTCATTTTCACTATCCTGAATTTTGTCTTTGTAGAGTTTTCTGTAATAAAGTATATATTTTGATCCTCTTGTAGAATTATCTTTGGACAAAAAGCGAATCTTTCATCTAAATTATTGTGCAATTCTGTAATTACGTGATTATTTGAAACCCCTAATTTATTAAATTCAACTAAATGAGTTCCATACAATGTATTTAAACCATACAATTGATCCAATTTATTTGTTTTTTCATTATCAGTATTATTATATAATAAACAAAAATTATTGTCATGCATGAAAGGAATTTTAGTTATCCACCTACTATATTTATTTTGCTCTTTTTGATTGGTTAACAAAGGAGAACTCCATACATAGCTCCCTGATTTAGTAAATTTAACAAGTAAAACTCCTTTACTTTTATGAATAGCACCTGTCTTCAAATTTTCTACAACGTGATGCTCTGCTAATAAATATTGATTACCTAATGTATCTAAAAGAAGGTTTTTTGCTTTAAAATGGTCTAACCCAAACCCTTTTTCTTTAATGTCCTTTTTATGTTTAAAAGTAGTTACTACATTTTCTGTTAAATAAGCCTCTTTCTTATATTCAGGATGTGATGAATTATTAAACCTATATGAAAAAACACCTTCGAAATTAAATCTTATTGGAGAAGTAAAAAAACCGCACAATATCAATTTATCTTCTTTAGATATAGCATATTTTAAATCTGCAATTTTTCTGTTTCTTAATTTTAACTCGGATTGAGAAAATTCAGCTCCTTTTTGTGTTGCTAAATAATATTTATTCCCTTTGTCCCAATAACGTTTTAATAAATATATCGTTCCTTTATTTGTGACAATCGGCACATTAATTCTTTTATTTTTACTAGTCTGCTCAAGCGTATGATGATATTCTGCTTTTATTTTAAAATCTTTATTTAAAGTAAGTACGGAAATCTTCTCATGTTTTTCTTTTTCAAAAGGATGCTCAACTAAAACAATAATATGTTTAGAATTTTCACTTACTGATAATTTATATTTAGTAAGATATCCCCCATGGTTTTTATACTTAGTTATAAGAAGAGTACTAGAAAGCAATCCGTTTAAAGCTATATTATGTGAATACAACTCCTGTTCATTGTTTGAATTTGTAATCTTTGAAAATAAAATTGGAACATTGTTAATCAACTGGACCTTTAAAGGTGTCTGCCCTCCTAAGTCTAAAACTGAACGGCTTTTATGATGAAGTAATGAGTCATAGACATGAACAATCACCTTTTCCTTGTCTCGATTAGACAAAAAAAGCATATACTGATCTTCTAAATGAAAGAAATCTATTCTAGTTTGATCAGCTTCTTTTTTTTCAACCTTACTGAATTCTATATCCGTAAATTGTAAAAAATATGGATTTCTTACAATGAAAATAATTATCAATAAAAATATAAGTCTTTTAAAATTCACCTTATTATTTACGGCAAAGATAGGACCATTTAAAACACTTATTCAAAAATTATTGTCATTTCAACTCTTCTATTCTTTTGTCTACCTTCTTCACTATCGTTAGAATCAATTGGTTTCTCTTCTCCAAAATACTGAATAACCAGCCTATCCATTAGAACACCTCTCTGATTTAGATACTGACCAACTGCTTCAGCTCTTTTCTTAGAAAGAATTAAATTACTTTTCTCAGAACCAACATTATCAGTATGTCCAGCTATAGAAAGTCTCCATTCAGATTTTTTAACCAATAAATTTGCTAATTCTTCTAATGAAGGAAATGAAACATCTTTAATTATATCCTTGCCTGATTGAAATTCTAAATTTTCAAAAGCAGTATTCAATATTTCCTGCTCCTCTTCTTCAATTACTGGGCACCCATTATTTGATTTTGGACCCGGAGTATTTACACAGTTATCATCTTTATCTAAAACACCATCTCCATCTGTATCTGCATAGGGGCAACCATTGTTTGATTTTGGACCTGGATTATTTGGACAATCATCATCCTTGTCTTTTAACCCATCTCCATCTGTGTCTGGCCACGGACAACCTCTGTTCTCTTCTGGACCAGCGACTTCAGGACATTGATCTAAATAATCAAAAAGACCATCCTTATCAGTATCTGGACAACCTTCATTGGCTTTTGGTCCAGGGTCATTAGGACAAAGATCATCCAAGTCTTTTAATCCATCTCCATCAGTATCTGGACACCCCTTGAATTCTAGTAACCCTGGTACATTAGGACATTCATCTTCTGAATCTATGATCTTATCCCCATCTGTATCTGGACATCCCTTAAACTCTTCTAATCCTGCTGTTTCTGGACAAGCATCATCTTTATCTATAATCTTATCCCCATCTGTATCTGGACATCCTTTGTATTCTGCCAATCCTGCTACGCTTGGACAATCATCATCCACATCCTTGATTCCATCACCATCTGAATCTGGACATCCTTTGAATTCCCAAAC
>Ga0209992_10001009_pt1 | contig 32824 bp, 20 predicted proteins | sample 2SBtaG_2_FD_182564 | JGI IMG/M metagenome (GOLD analysis project Ga0209992, IMG submission 182564) | Deep subsurface microbial communities from Kolumbo volcano to uncover new lineages of life (NeLLi) - 2SBTROV12_ACTIVE470 metaG (SPAdes)... | ecosystem: Environmental > Aquatic > Marine >... | reverse complement strand
ACCGCTGCTCACGCCTCGAGGGCGTCAGCTCCGCCCCTGGTCAGCCGGCCGCCGAGCGTGCGGAATCCTCCCGGGCCAGACTCCATCGCGTCGTCTCGTCCAGACAGCGGCGTAGATCCACGGGCTGCTAACGTGCGGCCCGGTGGGGATCCGATTCCGGGGACCCCGGCGTCGGGTCAGCGCGGCTGGTGGTACGGCGACACCAGCCACGTTGCGGTCGGGAAGCACTACTTGATTACCTCCGCCACGATGTACTTAGCACTGCGTCGGAATACTACGGGCATGGACCAGGTGCCCGTGGAGCCGGTTGCCCTGGAACACAAGGTGTTCCCGACGACCGCGAGCATCGACGGCAGTGAAGGGGGCGGACTCCTTCCGACGGAGTGGTACCCATGGATCGACGAGACCATGTCGGCTGGCGCGATTCGAGTCACAAGTCAGTGGATGGAACCGGGCCTCTTCCCGGATTTGGACGCTTCGTGGTCAAACTTCTGGGGTGAGATTATTGGAGGCGTGACCCTGTACCAGGGGATGTACGACATCGCCGACGCCCTGCCCGGCTCTCCGGGCTTCCAGCCCCTGCAGCCGGTTTCCGGTCTTGGTGGAGCGCTGGCCGCATTCTTCGGCGCGTGGCGAACTCCCGCCGGTTGGGGTCCCGGCTACACGCAGTCCAACTGGAACCTGGGGGTCGATGGGGGGATTCCGCCAGCAGGAACGGGTACTCCCGAGTGTAGCTGTGAGTGGGCAGCGAGCCCACCGGCTCCCGATGAACCAGTGCTCGTTCCGGACGTCGTCACCGGACCCTTCGGTCTCCTCTCCGCGGTACCCGGACAGGGACAAAACTGGGACTGCAGCCTTCATGTCTTCGCCCGCGCGATCCAAACTCTCTTCCACGTGGGGTACACCTTCACATGGGCCGATCGCATTCCCATCCTGACGCGTGTGCACTTCTGGCGCGAGGTCGCATGTCAAGACATCGACACCCTCACTGCACGACTCTTGGCGGCGCAGGCGAAGGGCGGAGTGGACCGGTACGGGCCGACGACCAACATGGGACCCAACTTCCCCGCTCCAACAAGTCTGACCTGCGGGACAAACAGCCACCGAGCTCCGCAACTCGACAACACACTGGAGGCCATCATGTCGATGGTCTATTCAGGAGTCTTCTCACCCCCCAGCAGTAGTGTGCTGTACATCTTTTATGGCTGGGGACTCGCGCTGGCGCGCGGCCTCCTCCGCACCTATGCAGTCGGGTATCGCACGTCAAGTCCGCAGGGTTTCGGCGTCCCCGGTCATCGGTGGCGAAACGAAGACGAACTCGCCGCGCCGGTGGGGGGCGGAGCCACGCCTCAGGCTGTCTCGCGCGAGGCTCGGTTGGGTCTTGGGGGCACGTTCAACGCCATCGTGGGGCTGTTCATGCTGGCTACCCAGGAGGCGTATCCGGACTGTGCCAATTCGTCGGGACTATCCGCAGCTCAAGCCTCCCTGGGCTCATTCTTCTCAATCTTCGCAACATCGCCGCTCTCGACGGTGGCGCATCCGGCGTGGGGCGGCGATTACGACGGTGAGTAGAGACTGGCTCGCCGTTGTCTTCCTTGTGCTCGCTAGCGGGGGGCCGCGACCCGCGCTTGCCCAGCACGAACCACAGGTGATCCCGATCCCCGGCGCCCTCCTGCACCTGACCCTCGCCGGCGGATGCGACACCGACGGAGACGGAGCACCGGAGTTGTTCGTGGGTGTTCCGGACCACGTCTACGGCCCCGAGCGTGTCTTCCTGCTCGAGTTCGCCGACGGTGCCGTCTCCGAAGTGCCGTCCTCGGAATTCGAGCCTCCGCTCCCGAGCAGCATCGACCTGGGCTCTTCGGTGGTCTGCCTGGGAGACGTCGACGGGGACGGATTGGACGACTTGGCGGCGGTCGCCCCTGAGCACGCATCCATCGCGGGCTTCTCCCGCACCTACTACTTCGAGGGTGGAAGCGACCCGCTCGGGCAAGTCTCAAGCTGGACCGACGACACGACCCAGGCGGCCTCGGCGATCGGGGACGTGGACGGAGACGGGCATCCGGACTTGCTGACCACGATCATCGGCGGGTTTGCGTCGGTGCGGCACGGCCGGTGGTACGGCATCGACTGGACGCAGACCTGGACCCCGTCGGCCGCCTTCGACGACGCACGGTTCGGTGTCTCGGAAGCGACCGGCATTGGAGACCTCGATGGAGACGGGTACGCCGACGTCGCCATGGCCGGGGGGACCCCCGGGTCCCCCGGAGCATTGGGCGCGGGCTCGGTCTACATCTATCGTGGCGGACCTTCCGGGCTCGCCGTTGAGGCGGACTGGACTCTGGTGCCGGAGCGGTCCGGAAGCATGTTCGGGGTGTCGATCGCGGGTGTCGGCGACGTCGACGGGGACGGGCTCGACGAGTTTCTCGTGGCTGCGCCTTTCGAAGTGGACGACGATCTCAACGACGTCGGGGCGATCCACCTCTTCGGTCTCGAAGACATGGACTCCGGCGAGCCGTCGTGGTCTTGGTTCGGACCCGCCACTCCGCTCAGCCGGTTCGGCAGCGCTGTAGCCGGCGTTGGGGACCTCGACGGGGACGGCTATGCCGACTTCGCAGCTACCGGCGTCGATGGGAAGGCCCTGACGGGGTACGTCGCGGTTTGGCGCGGGGGGGCCGGTACCGTCGCGGAGGCGGCACCATTCATAGGAGCTGCGATCGTGGGGGGCAGCACCCGCCCCGTGGTCGCGCTCGGCGACCTCGACTCCGACGGGTACGATGACTTCGGGGTGACCGTCATCGGGAACCCCAGCAACCCTTGGCAGGAGCCCGCGTCGATCCACGTGTACTACGGAGGGCCGGAGTGGGGACCCGGAGACGACGACGACGCTGCGCCCGACGACGATGACTCGGCGGGGCCCGACGACGACGACACCGGGACCGATGACGACGACTCCGGTGAGGCTCCCGACGACGACGACGTAGATCCGCCCCCGGGCTCCACCTGTGCATGTTCGGCGCAATCAAGCGTGCCATCTGCGATGGGTCTGCTCGTCGTCGGTGTCTCGCTCATGCGTCGGCGCCGGTCGAACTCTGCCCATTCTTGTCATCACTTTTGTCATCCGAGCCGGACGAATTCTCCGTGGGCGCCGGACGACTTCTTCGGCGCCCCGCGCCCTGCTTACCTTCCGGGTGGGGCTCGAACCGCGATCGGGGCAGTCGAGCCGTGATTGGAGTGGTCGCCCAGAAGCTGGGCCCCTCGAGCCCCGCTCTGTTCGTCGCGGCCCTGCCGGCGTGTGTCCCGGAGCGAGTCCAGCCCGATCCCAGATGCGCTCCAAGCGAGGCCCTCGCAGCGGCGGTGGCAAGCCCGGCCGCTCGCTGCAGATGCCAGGCGCACGGCCCGCCCGTCGAGTTGGAGGAGGTGGGATACCTCCCCTTTCCGGCCGAAGTGGAGTCGCTCGCCCCGGAGTTCTCACCCGTCGTGGTTTCCGACCATCGAGGAGCCGACTGGGTAGTCCAGATGCTGAGGGACCTCGAGCGGCGTGCGTTCGTTGCGTGGGACCTCGAAACGGGCTCCGTAGTTTGGGTCGCCGACGTCGAATCCCCGACCGGCTACAATCCACTGACGGCCGTGCGGGTCGGCGAAGACGCTTTCATCCCCCCGGGATCGGGGGCGGGGTCGGCTGCAGGCGGTCGGTGAGCCGACGGTCGACGCCGGCCCCCAGGGTAGCCGACACGAGCCCGAAAAAACGCCGACGGAGGTCGGCTGATCGAACGATCAGCTTTAGACTGCGAGCCCCGAGATCGCCCGCCCCTCCGGAGACCCCATGCGCACCCGCATCTGCGACCTGCTCGACATCCAGTACCCCATCGTGGGCTTCACCCCGTCGCCCGAGGTGGCCGCGGCCATCAGCCGCGCGGGCGGGCTCGGGATGCTGGGCGCCATCCGCTACACGAAGGAGGAGGAGCTCGCCGAGGCCCTCGACTTCATGGACGAGGCGACGGAGGGGAAGCCCTACGGCCTCGACATCGTGATGCCGAACAAGGTCGTGGGCGGCGAGATGCCGGACCTCGAGTCGATGATCTCCCCGAAGCACCGGGCCTTCGTCGAGGACGTGCTCCAGCGCTTCGGCGTCCCCGATCTGCCCGACGACGCGAAGGGCCCCGCGGCCATCACCGGGTGGATGCACGACTTCGGCAAGCGGCAGGTCGAGATCGCCCTGCAGCACCCGATCAAGCTGCTCGCGAACGCGCTCGGCTCGCCCCCGCCCGACGTCATCCAGCAGGCCCACGACGCGGGCGTCCTGGTGGCCGCGCTGGCGGGCAAGCCCAAGCACGCGGCGGCGCACCGGCGGGCGGGGGTGGACATCGTGGTCGCGCAGGGCCACGAAGCGGGCGGACACACGGGTGAGGTCACCTCCATGGTGCTCGTGCCCGAGGCCGTCGACGCGGTGGACGGCGCGCCCGTCCTGGCGGCGGGGGGGATCGGCACCGGCCGGCAGATCGCGGCGGCCCTGGCCCTCGGCGCCGACGGCGTGTGGATGGGGTCGGTGTGGCTCACGTCGGCCGAGTACCAGGTCGAGCCGCAGCAGGCCTCCGGCTACTCCATCACCCAGGAGAAGCTCCTCGCGGCCACGTCCTCGGACACGGTCCGCTCGCGGGTCATCTCCGGCAAGCCCGCGCGCATGCTCAAGACGCCCTGGACCGAAGCCTGGACCGCGGAGGGCTCGCCCGGGACGCTCCCGATGCCGCTCCAGGGGCTGCTGGTCGCCGGCGCCGAGGCCCGCATCCGTCACCACCAGAGCCGCGACCTGCTCGGCGTGCCCGTGGGCCAGATCGTCGGGAAGATGAACGCCGTGCGCCCCGTGGCGGACATCATCGCGAGTCTGGTCGCCGAGTTCGACGTGGCCGCCGGTAGAGTGACGGCATGCGCCGCTTCGCCCTCCTCGCCCTCCTGAGCGTCCTCGTCCCCGGCCCCGCCGCCGCCCAGATCGACGTCGCCGTCCAGTACAACCCAGGCTCGAACCTCCCGTTCGCGGCCGTCGTCGCCCAGCTGAACGACAACACCCAAGGGTTCGGCTTCAACGCCGTGGCCGTGCCGACGTCGGGGCTGGACACCCTCGCGGAGCTGAACGCCTTCGACGTGGTCGTGGTGGGGGACTCCGGGCACAGCGACCACGGCTGGACGCTGGCGATGGCCAACGCCATGAACGCCTTCCTGCAGGGTGGCGGCGGGTTCGTGGGCTCGGGGTGGATCGACTACCACCTCAACTCGTCCGGCGACCCCGTGGACGTCGCCCTGGCGGCCTCGCTGCCCATGCCCACCATCCCGGGCAACTCCGGCTACTGCAGCGGCGTACAGCAGGTGGTGACCATCCCGGGCCACGCCATCACCGACGGCGTCGGCTCCTTCTCGTTGCCGACCAGCACGTGGGTCGAGACGACCCTCTCCAACCCCAACGTCACCAACGGACAGGTGCACGGCAACGTCACCAGTTCCTGCAGCCAGGGCGGCCTCCACAACGTGGTCGTGAGCGGCGAGATCGGGAGCGGGCGGACCGTGTACGTCGGCGTGCTCTACACGGGCGCCACGAGCACCTACACCAACGGCGACGTGCGCACCGGCAGCGCGGACCGCCTCTTCGAGCAGGCCGTGGCCTGGGCCGCGGGCGGCGCCGTCAACACCCCTCCGGTGGCCGACGCAGGGGGCGCGTACACCGGCGCCGAGGGCTCGCCGATCGCCCTGGACGGGTCCGCGTCCACCGATCCCGACGGCGTCGTCTCCACGTGGTCCTGGGACTGCGAGACCGACGGGGTCTTCGACGTCACGAGCTCCGCGGCCACCGGCGACACCTGCACCTACGCCGACGAGGGCACCTACGTGGTCACCCTGGAGGTGACCGACGACGACGGGGACACCGCCACCGCCACCACGACCGCGACCATCACGAACGTCGCGCCCACCATCGACTCGGTCGCGCCCACGTCGGCCACCGAGAACAGCACCTACACGTACACGCCCACGGCCGTCGATCCGGGCACGGCGGACGTCCTCACCTGGTCCCTCACGACCGCCCCCGCGGGCATGGCGCTCGGGCCCACGGGCGCCATCACGTGGACGCCGTCCTACGCCGCGGTCGGCGTGCACGCGGCCACGCTCGAGGTGTCCGACGGCGACGGCGGCGCGGACACGCAGTCCTGGCAGGTCACGGTCGCGTTCCAGGACGACGACGTCGACGGCATGCCCGACACCTGGGAGGGCTCCTACGGCCTCGATCCGACGGACCCCACGGACGCGACCGCCGATCCGGACGCCGACGGCATCTCGAACCTCGACGAGTTCCTCGGCGGCACCGACCCGACCGTCTTCGACGGCCCCGACGCGCCCGTCCCGATCGCGCCCGTGGCGGGCGAGGAGGTCGACACCCTCACGCCCGGGCTGCTGTGGGTGGACTCCATCGATCCCCAGGGCGACGTCCTCACCTACGAGGTGGAGGTCTACGCGGACGCCACCGCGCAGGTCCTGCTCACGTCGGCCGCCGGGATCCCGTCGGGGGGCGCCGGGAGCACCACGTGGACGCTCGACGTCCCCGCGCCGGAGAACTCCGATCCCGCCTGGCGCGTGCGGGCCGCCGACGTGAACGTCTCCGGCCCCTGGAGCGCCCTCGAGCCCTTCTTCGTGAACGAGGTGAACGAGCCGCCGGCCGTGCCCGCGGCGTCGTATCCGCTGGACGGAGCGCTCGTGGCCGACCTCGCGCCCGGGTTGAGCTGGACCCCGAGCGTGGACGTCGACCGGGACGCCGTCACCTACGACGTCCAGGTGTTCGCCGAGGACGGCGTGACGCTGGTGACGTCCGTGGCGGGCGTGGCCCCGTCGGGCGGCCTGGGGGAGGGCTGGATCGTCGCCCCGGACCTCGAAGAGGACGTCTCCTACGCCTGGGTCGCCCGGGCCGTGGACGAGCACGGCCTCGCGAGCGAGTGGTCCGAGCCCGAGCCGTTCCTGGTGTCGACCGCCAACGGCGCGCCGGACACCCCGGTGTGGATCGCGCCGGAGGACGGCGCCCAGGTGGAGTCCACCCAGCCCACGATGGTCGTGACCGCGGTGACCGACCCCGAAGGCGCCGAGGTCTCGTACCTCTTCCGGGCCGACGTCGTGGACACGCTCGACTCCCCGGACGTGGAGTTCGCGACGGTCCTGGGCGGCGACGAGACCGCGTCGTGGGCCCCCGAGCTCGACGGGGTGGAGTTCCCCGAGAACACGTGGATGTTCGCGCAGGTCCAGGCCATGGACCCGGACGGGGCGGGGTCGCCGCCCGCGCTCATCACCTTCTTCGTCCGCGGCGAGAACGACCCGCCCCCGGTGCCCGTCCTGCTGTCCCCCGACGACGGCACCGAGACCGCGAGCGCCACGGGCGTGTTCGTCGCGGCGCACGTGGAGGACCCGGAGCTCGACGCCGTCTCCTACGACTTCGTGATCGCCGAAGACGAGGCCTTGGCCGACGTGGTCGACGAAGGCCCGGGCGTGCCCGCCGGGGGCGGCCCCGAGGGCGCCGAGACCCAGGCGTCGTGGCAGTCGGGAGAGACGCTCGAGGCGGGCACGTACTACTGGTCGGCGCGCGCCGTGGACGCGTTCGGCGCCGCCTCGGACTGGGCGTCGCCCTTCGAGCTGCAGGTGCTCCCGCGCCTGTCGGACGAGTCCGGCTGCACCTGCCGCACCTCGCTCGCGCCCGCGCCCCCCTCGGCGGGCTGGCTGCTCCTCGCGCTCATCGCGGTGCGTCGGCGCCGGTAGCGGCTCAGTCCCCGGGCACGGGGCCGGTGTCGCCCTCGCCCTGGTTGGTCTTCTCGGGGTCGCCGAAGTCGCCCTCCCCGAGGTTCCCCGACCGATCCGTGTCCGGGTCCTCGCCGAGCGGGTCCTCCTCCGGCGGCGGGTCCTCGACCTCCGTGGGCGTCCCCACGTCGTCCTCCCCGACGTTGTCGGACCGGTCCTCGACCTCCGGCGCGAGGGCGTCGGGGGAGACCGGCGGCGCCTCGGGCACGCCCACGGTGTCCGTCGACGGCGCGGCTGCGGGCTCGATGTTCCCCACGTCGAACTCCCCCACGTTGGCGGAGCGGTCCTCGTCGGGCCCGCTCAGGGCGTCCGGTGAGACCGGCGGCGGCTCCGGGACCCCGAGGGTGTCGGTGGACGGCGCCGGCGCAGGCTCCCCCCCGAAGTCTCCCTCGCCCAGGTTCCCGGCCCGCAGGTCCATCGGGTTCGGCGTCGCGCGATCGAGGTCCTCCCGAGGCGGCGGCGGGGGTCTCCGGGGCTTCTTCGGCTTCGGTTTGAGCAGCTCCTTGAACTCGGCGACGGTGGGGTCCGCCGGTCGGTCGGCGGCGATCGTCCGCACCCCGCGCACGCTCGCGAGCGCCCTGCCCAGCGCGGCTCCGGCCGCTCGATGCCCGGCCGCGTTCAGGTGGATGTTGTCGAGGAACAGGTCGTCGCCCGGCACGCCTCCTTCGGCCGCCCGGGCGAGCGCGGCAGGGAGATCGACCACGGTCGCGCCCTCGGACGCGGCGACCCGGTCGATGGCGTCGAGCAGGGACGACGGCGCGCGGTGGTCCGGGGCGTGCGCGGGCGAGAGGTCTCGGGCGAGGCGGAACGAGGCCGGCGCGGCCGCGGGATCCGTGTGCAGCAGGCACGTCCCGCGGACGAAGTGCAGGTCCGCCCAGGACGCGGAGATCGCCTCGGCCTCGTCCAGCAGGCCCATGATGTCCGCGCAGACGGCCTTCGAGGTCGCGTGGCCGAGAGGGAGCGGCGCGGGGACGAACGCCACCTTCGCCCGGCGGAGCTTGTCCCGGGCCAGCTTCAGCAACGCGCCGAATCGCTTGGTCTCCCGACGCGTGACCTCCCCCGGGGCGAGGTGCACGCTGACGGTCGGCGCGAAGTGGCGGAGGTTCGACGCGGGCTTCACCAGGACCACCTCCATGCCCTGATCGCGGCTGTTCTGCACGAGCGCCCGGAGCGACTCTTCGAACTGCGGCGCCAGCAGGCGGCGGTGCTCGGAGACGTAGGCGGCGTAGGCCGTCGCCGTGTACTCGTTGTGCCAGGGGCCGCCGATGAGGAAGACCGACTCGGACAGGGAGGGGACCGTCCGGGGGACCTCGACGCCGAGCTGCGACGTGTCTCGGGTGGGGCCGAGCAGGCTGCGGTCGGCCGTCGGCCCCGCCCGCGACTCCCGCACTCGGCGGAGGACCCGGTAGGTCGCCGAGGCCTCCGCGAGCCGGCGGAGCGGCCGCCGTCGGGCCATCGACGCCTCGAGGAGCGCCTCGTGGAACCCGAGGCCGCCGGCGTCGTTGTGGCCGGTGTGGATCACGAGCACGTCCGGCCGCAGGGGGCCCAGCTGCGCGGCGATGCGGCCGATCTGGCGGGTGTTCGCGGGGCCGCTCCCCAGGTTCAGGACGTCGACCCGCCGACCGGGCACGGCCGCCTCCACCGCGGCGCCCGCGAGCGCGGGGAAGGTCTCTGCGGCGGGGAAGGGGAGGCCCTGCAGGGAGCTGCCCCCCACGAACGCGATCCGCACCCCGTTCGGGCCGCGCTGGGCGGGGAACGTCTGGTCCTGGGCCCACGGCGGGTCCGTCTTCAGGAGGCGTGGGGCGGTGTGGAAGGTCTCGGTGGCTTCGTCCCCCACGAAGATCGCCTCGACGGCCCGCGGCATGGCGAAATAGAAGGGGCTCGAGTCCTCGTCGGCCTCGATGGGGGGGATGGGCGCCGCCCCGGCGGTCACGCGCAGCAGCAGGTCCGCCGCCACGAGCACGGCCCCGCCGATCGCTGCCCGCTTCGCCCATCGCCCCGAGGTCTCCACCCGACCGTTCTACCCCGAAGCGACCCCTCGGGATCGGCGCCGCGGTATACCGAGGGAATGAGGGCCCCCCGCAGCTTGGATCGCGCGGTCGTCGGGTTCGTGGGGGTCCTCACGGCCGTGGCGACGCTCGTCGTCCTCCGTCCTTACGACGGCGCGCTGTACCGGAGCGCCTCCTCCGGGACCGCCTGGACGGAGCACCTCGTGCGGGTGCGCGCGGCGCTGATGCGCGCCGACGGGGTCGACGCCCCCTTCGGGTGGCTGGCCGAGGCCGACTACGAGTTCCCGCCCCTCATCCACTGGGTCGCCGTCCCCCTCGGCGACGTGTTCGGGCGGTCCCCGGACGTCGTCGAGAAGTTCGGCCTGATCTGGCTCGTGGTGCTCGCCCTCGCCACCGCGGGCCTCGGCCACGCCCTCTCGGGGGATCGGAACGCCGGCCTCCTCGCGGGGGCGCTCGTGGCGCTGATCCCCGCCGTGCACGGCACCGCGCTCGGTTACTACTACGACCTGCCCATGTCGGCGTGGCTGTGGGCGGCGGCCGCGGCCCTCGCGTGGTGGGGGCCGTCGCGTCCGGTGCGCGGGGGGCTCGCCGCGGGCGCCGCGTTCGTGATCGCCTGCCTGGGGAAGTGGACGGCGCTGGTCCTCGCGCCGCCGCTCGTGCTCGGGGTCCTGCTCGTCTCGCCCGCGCGTCGACGCAGCGCGATCTCCGCCGCCGTCGCGGCCGGGGTCGCCGCGCTGGGGGTGGCCGCGGTCCTCGCCTTCACGTCCACCTCCCTGCAGCTCCAGCTGCGCAACAGCTACGGCGTCGAGTCGGGCGAGGGCGGCTTCTCCCTGGGCGGAGCCCTGCAGACCGTGGTCGCGGCGGGCGGCGCGCCGTTCGGGGAGACCCTCTCCTTCCTGGGCGTGCGGCTCGGGATCGGCGCGGTGGGGCCGGTCTTCGCGGTCCTGCTCCTCGTCGCGTCGGCGGTGTGGCTGCGACGCTCTCGCGTGGGCCTGGCCCTCATCGCCTGTGTCGTCGTCGGGGACATCCTCTTGATCGCCTGGCTGTTCCCGGCGCTCAACGATCGCTGGCTCGTGTCGATGGTGCCCGCCCTCGCGATCGTGGCCTCGATCGGCGTCCACGAGCTCGCGCCGCGCCGCCGGGCGCCCGCCGCGGCCGTGATCCTGGGCATGGGTCTGCTCACCACCTGGGACTTCCACCACGGCGACGCCCACGCCCGCGTCGCGGTCGAGGCGAAGGCCGAGGCCGACTGGAACGACCTGCGCAGCTGGGGCGCCGCCTCCTCTTCGGAGCCGGCCCTGGGGTGGGCGCGGGGGGACTACCTCCAGCGCACGTTCCTCGAGAATCGCGAGTGGCTGTGGGCGCAGATCGTGGCCTGCGGGGCCCGGGACGTGTTCCTGGAGGACCCCGGGGTGGTCGACAACGAGGACGACCCCTGGTGGCAGTACCGCGACATCCTCCATCGCCTCGACACGGGCGCGGAGCTCCACCACATCGCGACCCTCGACGGGCGCCAGCTCACGGACGCCGAGGCCCGCGGGGAAGCGGTGGCCGTGGCCCTGCTGCTCGCCGATCGCGCCGCCGACGCCCCCGCGCCCGCGGCGCTCCTCCCCGGCTGGGAGCGTCGGGTCGTCGTGGAGGGGTGGGCGGACTCGCCCGCCGTCGGCTTCTGGACCCCCCGGGACAGTCGCCTGTGCCGGGCTCAAGGGCCGAGCGCCGAGAGCCTCTGAAGGAAGAGGAACGCCGCCCAGCTGCCCGCCGCGTAGGCCAACCCCCGGGAGGGATCGCGCGGCACGAGCCGGAGGGCGAGGATCGCCACGGCTGCGAACGCGAGCTGCCCCGCCTCCACCCCCAGGTTGAACCCCGCCAGCGCGAGGATCTCGGCGCCCCGCGGCAGCCCCGTGGCGGCGAGGGAGCCCGCGAAGCCGAACCCGTGGAGGAGCCCGAAGAGGCCCGCGGCGAGGGCCGGACGACGACCGATGAGGCCGCGCTCCCCGGGCGACCGGCAGGCCTCCACGGCGGTGAACACCACGGACGCGGCGATCAGGGCCTCCGTCGGCGCGGACGCGGGCGCGGGGCCGCCCAGGGCGCCGACCGCGAGCGTGACGCTGTGCCCCACCGTGAACGCCGTGAGCGTGCCCACCAGCGGCCCCGGACGGGGGCCCACGAGGACGAGGAGCAGCGCCAGGAAGAGGAGGTGGTCGACGCCCTCGAGGATGTGCAGGGCGCCCCGGCGCGCGTGGGGCGCGAACACGGCGGGGGTCACGTCCGCCGTCCACGTCTCGCGGCCGTCGCGCAGGACCGTGGTGGTGCTCCTGTCCCCGGTGGTCACCGTGAGGACGGTCTCGAGGCGTCGCTCGGCCGCTCCCGGGAGTCGGCCCTCCGCGGCCGCCACGCCGCCCACGCCGCAGTCCCACCGAGCGCGGACGCGGTGAAGTGCGCCCGCGCCCTCCCGGCTCGCTGCGACCTCCGCGCAGGGTCCCGAGGGCACGACGTCCACCGGCTCGCCCGGCGCCCCGAGGGCGAGGTCGAAGCGCACGTCCACCTGCCCCTCGCCGCCGTCAAGCAGCCGCAGCGAGGCCATGTCGAGGGGGTGTGCCTGCGCCGCGGTCGCCGCGAGAGTGACGGCGAGCGCCACGAGGAGGCCTCTCACCGCGCCTGCTCCACGGTGTACCGGTCCACGAGGCGGGCCACGCGCTCGGCCTGCAGGGCGTCCCGTCGCTCATCGAGCCAACGCCGCGCCAGCGGATCGCGGTGAGTCTCGAGCGTCGCCCGGGTGCTCGAGCTGCGCTGCAGCATGCGCACGAGGTGCACCCCGTAGGCGCTCGAGATCGGACCGGAGAGCGGGGTGTCGAGGGCGTCGAGCGCGTCCACGAAGCCCGGGCCGAGCTTGGCGTCCACGGCCGCCCGATCCCCCTGGATCTTCGATCCGTGGATGAAGGGATCGCCCGGCTCGTCCGTGGTCAAGGCCGCCCGCGCGTCCCCCTCGGCATCGGCCCGGTCCGCGCGGAAGAAGCGGTGCTCGAAGACGTAGTCCCCGGGGCGCCGAAACAGGTCCGGGTCCGCGTCCAGGAGGGCCTGCAGATCGGCGTCCGTGGGCTCCTCCGGGTCGGCCTCGCTGCGCAGGAGGAAGCCCATCTTCTGCGCGAGCCGCCGCTCGACGACCAGGTCGCCCCGGTCGAGCCCCAGCGCCCTCGCCTCTCTCCTCAGGACCTCGTCGCGCACCCACCCGTCGACGGCCGCCGCGAGCTCCTCGTCCGACGGCGGCGCCCCCGCCCGCCGCTCATGGTCCGCCGCCAGCCGCGCCCGCACGCCCGCGTCCACGCGGATCACCCCCGGCCGCTCCACCACCACGTCCCCGCCCCACATCGCGTGCAGCCCGAAGAGGACCGCGCCGAGGATGAGGAAGTGGAGGAGCGGCTCGCGTCCCCATGAAATCAATTGAAGGCAGGAGCCGCAAATCGACGCCCGGATGCGAAGCGAGGGCGCCCGCAGGGCGGCGCGCTGGACGTGCGTCGTCAATTGCAGTTGGTCCCCGAGTAGCCGTTCTGGTTCGGGATGCGCCAGGTGCACGACGGGAGGCAGGCGTCGGTGTCGGAGGGGTTGCCGTCGTCGCACTGCTCCTCGATGTGGTCCACGACGCCGTTGCCGCAGGAGGCCTGATTCGAGCAGCAGAGCGCCATCGCGGACTGCTCGTTGCAGCCGTATCCGGCCGAGCAGCTGTTGGGTCGGGAGCTGCCGAAGTAGCAGTTGAAGGCCTCGTCCTGCCCGAGGGTCGTGTTGCCGGACCCCGAGTCCGGCACCGTGAAGTGACCCGCCCCGGACGACGACGAGCGGCAGTAGATGACGCCAAGCGCCCTCTCCGACGTGCTCGTGGGCCACGTCCAGCCGTTGTTGCGGTTGTTGAACTCGTCGAGGCTGCACAGGTGCCAGTCCACGGGGCAGAAGGTCCCGAAGTCCTGCTCGCAGGTCGTGTTCGTGGGGTCGTCGCAGAGGATCATCCCGCCCGCGGGCGCGCTCGACACGGTGTTCGCGCCGCCCACGCAGACGCCTACCGACACGCAGAGGTCGAGGGGGTCGTTGGGGCACGGGTCGTCGCTGTCGCAGACGCCGTCGTTGTCGGTGTCGTCGGGGTTGTCGAGGGGGCAGGGGTCGCAGAAGTCGGCCACGCCGTCGTTGTCGCCGTCGAGGTTGTCGTCGCCGCCCGGGCAGACGTCGTTGCTGTCGCAGACGCCGTCGTTGTCGGTGTCGTCGGGGTTGTCGGACGGGCACGGATCGCAGAAGTCGGCCACGCCGTCGCCGTCGCCGTCGACGTTGTCGTCGCCGCCGTGGCACACGTCGACGGAGTCGCACACGCCGTCCCCGTCGGAGTCGTCGAGGATGTCGCCGGGGCAGACGTCGCAGAAGTTCGGGACGCCGTCGCCGTCGCTGTCGAGGTTGTCGTCGCCGCCGGGGCACGCGTCGACGGAGTCGCACACGCCGTCGTTGTCGGTGTCGTCGGGGTTGTCGTCCGGGCAGTCGTCGCAGGCGTCGGCCACGCCGTCCACGTCTCGGTCCACGCCGTCGGGGAAGCCCGGGCACTGGTCGTCGGCGTCGCACACGCCGTCTCCGTCGGAGTCGTCGAGGGGGCTGGTGGGGCACGGGTCGCAGAAGTCGGGCACCCGATCGCTGTCGGTGTCGACGGTGTCGTCGCCCCCGGGGCACACGTCCTCGCCGTCGCACACGCCGTCCTGGTCGGTGTCGTCGAAGACGTCGTCGGGGCACGGATCGCAGAAGTCGGGGACGGTGTCGCCGTCGGTGTCCACGTCGTCCGCCCCGCCGTCGCAGATGTCGTCCTCGTCGCAGACGCCGTCGGTGTCGCTGTCCGCGCAGCAGTCGGGCGACCCCTCGCACCCCTCGTCGTCGCAGTCGAAGTCGCCGTCCTCGTCGTTGTCCGCGGCGTCGGAGCACTCGCCCGCGTCGTTGCCTTCGGGGTCGGGCGCTTGGTTCACCCGCACGTCGGGGCAGGCGAGGAGGACGACCGATGCACAGAGGAGGAGAAGCGACCGATGAAGCGACATGTGCTCAGAATGTCAGGGTTGCCGAACGCGGGGGAGAAGTTCCTTGCAGCCGGCCGCGCGACGTCTATTCTCAGCGGCGGAACCAAACTCCGAGAGCCACGAGATCCGATGACCAAGCACGCCACCACCAATTTCCAGTCTGACTGGAGCGACCTTCCTGGTCGCGCGGAGGGCGTCTTGGTGAGCTGACTTTCAGCGCTCGGAACACCAATCAACGCCCCCGCCGGTCGACGCACCCGCGGGGGCGTCGACGTTCTGGGGGCATGAAGCGCCCGGCCGGCGGGGGAGAGGAGACAGAGATGCGAGCCACGCAAGTACGACGACGACGACTCACGGCCTGGCTGCGACGCCAGGGCCCGACCACGGTAGGGGCCGCTGCGGCGGCCTTCGAGGTCTCCGAACGAACCATCTTCCGCGACCTGGCGGGGCTCCGAGCCCGGGGCGTGGCGGTGGAAGGGGACCCGGGACGAGGCGGCGGGATCATGCTCCGTACGCGCCGGCGGGCCTCCACTACGGTGGTGCGGTCCACCTCCGCGGAGGGCGGTGATCTCGCCGGCTTCACCCCTCCGCTCAACCGTGAGCAGCCCTCCGAGGCGGGGACGCCCGCGCGGCGTTCCCGTCACGGTCGGGTGCGGGGCCGAGGCACGCTCGTGAAGCGCGCGGCCTGATCGAAGGCCCCCACGACTGATCGGACTCACCTCGAGTTCAACGCGTCCCTCAGGACCCGCATCGCGATCGGGCCGGCGGTGGCGACTCCCGCCCCGCCGTGCTCGATCAGCGCGACCACCACGACCTCCGGCGACTCCGCCGGGGCGAAGGCGAGGAACCACGAGTGATCGGTGGCGTCCTGGACCTCGGCCGTGCCCGTCTTCGTGGCCACCGAGACCGGCCGCGCGGGCTTCCGCTCCAGCGTGTAGCGGTCGCCCTGGAGCCCCAGCCGCAGCCGCAGCTTCGCGGGCGACGCCGTCCCTCGACGGTACGACTCCACCATCCCGTCCTTCACGACCCCCGCCACGTCCGCGGCGAGCACGGTCTCCACGTCCGTCCCCGCGATCGCCAGGGGGCACGCGCCCTCCCGGCACGTCCCGTCGATCCGCTCGAGCAGGCGGAACTCCGGAACCCGTCCCCCGCCCGCGATCACGGCGCCGACCTCGAGCATCTGGAGGGGCGTCGCCTCGACCACCGTCTGTCCGAACGCTGCGCGCGAGGTGAGCCGCGGGTTCCGCACGATCCACCCGTCGGAGACGGGCTCCAGCCCCTCCCGCCCCGACGCCCCGGAGCACTCCTTCGGCAGCGGCCCCGACCCCGCGACGGCCCGGCACGTGAGCAGGTGGCTCGGCCGCGCGGTGAGCTGCGCGTCCTGCGCCCACGGCACCAGCGAGCGCGCCTCGCCGAAGCCCATGCGCTCGCCCATCTCCCGCAGCTCGGGGCCCAGGGCCACGCCCGTCCGGGCGAAGAAGATGTTGCAGGACTTGCCCAGCGCGGAGGTGAGGGTCACGCGGCCGTGCTTCGCGCCCCCCGCGTCCCGGACGCCGAGCGCAGAGTCGTGCCCCCGACAGGTCGCTTGCTCGCCGTCCAGCAGCCCCGCCCCGAACTCCAGCGCTCCGCGCAGCCGCGCCTCCTCGGCCGCCGCGGCCGCGGTGACCACCTTCATGGTGGAGCCCGGCGGGTAGCGCCTCCGCAAGGCGCGGTGGGCTCGCAGCTCCAAGTCGGCGTCGCGGAACGCGGCGTCGAGGCCACCCGAGGCGAGCAGCGCGTCGGGGTCGATCGTCGGACGCGAGGCCAGCACGAGGATCCCCCCCGTCTCGAGGTCCACCGCGATCGCGGCGCCCCGACGCCCCTTCATCGCCTCCATGGCGTTGCGCTGGGCCCGGCGGTCGATGGTGGACGTGACGGTCCAGGGCGCGCGTGGCCGCTCCGCCCGGATCTCCCCCTCGAAGAGGCGGACGGTCCGCGCCCGCACGCGGTCCGGGTGGAGCGCCGCGTCCCGCTGCAGCAACGCGTCCAGGGCCGCCGCCGCGTCCTCCTCGAGGAACGACGCCGACCCCGGAGACCGATGACCCACGACGGGGAAGGTCGCCGCGCCGTGAGGGTGCACGCGCTTGCCGTTCTTGGTGACGGCGAGGGCGCGGCCCGCGCGGTCGAGGATGCGGAAGGGCTGGTCGCTGCGACGTCGCGGGTTGCGGATCGAGAAGCTCGAACCCTCGACGTGGATGCGCCCGTCCATGATCCGCAGCGAGCGGGCCAGGGAGTCGAGGGAGCGCCCGTCGACGGTCGTCCGCTCGGTCGACACGCGTCGGCGCAGCTCGGGTCGCAGCCCGTCCGCGGCGGCGGAGAACCGGTCGGGCGCGGCCTTCACCCGTCCGCCGTCGAGGACGAGCGCGCCCTCGGAGACCAGGTGCTGCACCAGGGCGACCTTGTCCGCGTCCACATAGGCCCGGTCCCGGTCCTCGGCGGGCCGCCCGACCATGAACCACGCCGCCGCCGTCCAGCAGACGAACAGCGTCCCCAGCGCGAGGGCGGAGGTCGCCCGCAGGCGCACGAGCACGGTCCGCCACCCCGGGTAGTCGCGCAGCGTCTCCCCCGGGCGCGGGACTCGACCGGCCGAGACCTGGGCCAGCACGCCGAGCAGGGCCGAGTGCACGACGAGGCTCGCGCCGCCGCGGGACACGAGGGGATAGGGCACGCCGGTGGCGGGGAGCAGGCCGAGGGTGCCCGCGGTGATGACGGCGGCCTGGGCGAAGATCGCGAGCGTCGCGGCCGTGGCGAGGTGCTTGCGGAGGGGCTCCTCCTCCCGGGCGGCGATGAGCAGGCCGCGGTGTACGAGCGCGCCCGTCGCCAGCAGGACGAGCGTGATCCCGGCGAGCCCCAGCTCCTCGCCGACGGCCGCGAGGATGAAGTCCGAGTCCACGTTCGGGACGGAGTGCGGGCGGCCCGACCCCAAGCCGGTGCCGAGCAGCCCGCCCTCCGCGAGCGCCCAGCGGACGCCGGCCAAGGTCTCCGAGCGCTCGAACGGCGAGAGCAGCGCCGCCACCCGGCTGTACACGTAGGCGGGGCGGTGGCTCAGGAGGACCAGGCCGACTGCGGCGAGCCCGCCCGCGGTTGCGCCCCCGAGCAGGGCCGTGGAGCCCGTCGCCGCCACACCCGCGAGGAGGGGGATGGCGCCCGCGAGCAGCCCGGTGCCCAGGTCTCCGGTGGCGACGACCGCGACGCCGCCCGCGAGGACCATCGAGACCGCCGCCTTCGCCACCCGCGGGTCGTGCAGCCCCACGCGGATCGCCCGCTCCCCGGGGCCCGAGTCGTGCTCGTGGTCGGCGAGGAAGAAGGCCGCGTGCAGGACGAGCAGGACCTTCGCCGCCTCGACGACCTGCACCGCGGCGCCCCCCACGGACAGGGACAGGGTGGCCCCGAACGCGGATCTGCCCAGGAGGCCGGTCACGACGAAGAGCCCGCAGGCCGCCACCAGGAGGAGGTCGTAGACCCGGAGCGGGAGCCGGGCCTCGACGTGGGGGAGGCGATCGAGCAGGGGCGGCACCAGCGGACGCCGCATGAAGCGTTGGCCCCAGTCGAACCGCTCGGCGATCCCCGCGGCCATCGCGGCGAGCGGGACGGCGAGGGCCGCGAGCAGCGCCGCGTTCGCCTGCCGGGCGGGCCAGCTCAGGGCCGAAGGGAAGCGCGCGGAGGTGGCGGCGGGGACGTCCACCGCGAGGCGGGAGAGGACGATCACGGAGATGCCCACGGGCAGCAGCCAGAGGACGGGCAGGGCCTTGTCCCAGCGGACGGCCCCCGGGGCGCGGGGGCGACCGGCGTCGATCCACGAGCCCAGCTGAAGGAGCAGGAAGATCAGGACGGCGGCCCCGATCGGCTTGGCGATGAGCGTGGCGGCGGCCTCGGCGTGCAGGTGGGTTCCGAGGTCCCGACGGACGGTCTCGCCTCCCTTCTCCTTCGCGACGAGCACGCGGGTCGGCGCCCCGGCCTTCGTCTCCGTGGCCGCCGTCGCGGGCTTCACGTCCACGTCGTAGCCGCGACGTTCGTAGGCGGCCACGCGGGTGGGGGCGTCGAGGTCGCGGAGCAGGCCCTGGGCCCCCAGCATCTGCGCGGCGGCGAGCAGCCCGGCGACGAGCAGCAGCAGGCGCCACCACGGGCCGGATGGGAGCGCGCCCCTCATCGGTCGAGGAACAACAGGGTGGCGGGGCCGTCGAGGCGGAGGACGCGCAGGGCGATCTCGGACAGCGGGACGGGGCGGCCCACGCGGACGTCGGGGACCTCCCAGAGCGTCGTGGTGCCGCGCACGAGCGCGAGGCGTCCGCGACGGGCCCCGGGACGCGCCCGGCGGAGCTCCAGCCGCGGTCGACCGCGGGGTTCGACGGCGAGATCGGTGAACGTCGAGCCCCCGAAGCCCTCCCGCTCCTCGGGGGCGCGGATCACCCCGAGGCCGTCGCCGACCTCGAACTCGAGCAGCACCACGCCCTTCTCGTCCTCGGGGAGGGCGGGGAAGCAGTGGTCCTCGCCGGCGACGGTCAGGACCAGCGCGAGCGCCCCCCCGTCGCGCCAGGAGGCCCAGGCCGTCCAGGCGGCCGCGCCCAGCAGCGCCGTCACCACGAACCCCTGCCCGAACGACAGCGCCGTCCCCAGGGGGATCAGCAGGATCGCGAGGCCGAAGACGAGGAGGACGAGGCTCAGGAAGATGCAGCCGACCACGGAGGGACCCTACCCCCGGGGCCGCTGCTTATTTCCCGACGCGGGCGACTCTCAGGGCGCGAGCAGCTCGTGCTCGACGGCGTTGGCCACCACGTCCTCCACGTAGAAGCGGATCGGCGCGGCCTCGTTCGCGAGCCAGAGCATCGCCTGGTCCGAGAAGAAGGGGCTCTCGGGGTCGGCGGTCTGCCCCCCCGGCAGGATGTTCACGCCGGTCATGCCCGCGGGGTCGAGGTCGACCACCATCCGCATCACGGGGCCGCTGCCGTAGCTGAAGTCGGTCCGGCTCAGGCCGCCCGCGGCGTCGATGCCGCTCGCGTCGCCGGGGCGCGGGTAGCCGGGCAGGGCGCGTCGCGGGTCGCCGAAGGACGGCTCGGGGTCCGCGAACGGCATGGCCTCGGGGGTGATGTCCATGTCGCGGAAGAGCGTCGCCAGGGTGTCGTCGCCCACCTCGCTCGCCACGAAGCTCTCGAACTGGACGAAGTGCTTCAGCCCCCAGATCCAGTCCTCCTGGTCCTCGGTGTTGAAGCCGCCGGCGCGGCCGTCGCCGTAGGGCGTGGCGAGGTAGTCGAGGGCGGCCACGAGCTCCCGGATCGCCAGCTCGGTGGACGACTCCACGAACTCCTCGGTGCGCGTGTCGTCGAAGAAGACCGACTCTCCGGTCTCGGGGTCGTGCGACGCGGGCGGGTTGCCGTCCGGTCCGACGCCCGCGAGGAGCACCGAGAGGGTGCGCAGGCGGCCGTACATGCCGTAGGGGCGGAAGAAGCCGGGCATGCCCGCCTCGTCGTCGAAGACCGAGCCGACCCAGCGACCGATGAAGGCGTTCCAGATCATCGTCGCGATCGCGTCCTGGACGTCGTCGTCGGAGGGGGTGTCCCAGAGGGTCTCGACGCCCGACGCGGCGTGCCGACCGCGCTCGTCCCAGGCCACCAGGCGCGCGTGGGCCTCGTCGATGGCGGGCTGGTTGGCGGTGTACATCGCGAGGATCCGCTCCTCGGGGGAGCCCGGCTCGGGGGGCGGGCCGTCGGTGGAGGCCAGGTCCACGGCGACGTCCAGGGCGCTCAGCAGGACGCGCTCCAGGAACTCCGTGCCCAACCTCGACACGTGGTCGCCCTGGATGTCGGCCATCGTCTCGACCGTGTGCCCGCCCGGGTTCGCCTCGATCAGCTCCGCCACGCGCGAGGCGCGGTACGTCCCGGCCCAGGGCCCGCCGAGGTAGTGGGGGTCGTTCCACAGGTTGTTGTCGTGGGTGCCCGCCCAGGGGGCGTTGTTGGTGTTGACCAGCCAGCCCTGGTCCGGGTTCTTCGCGCTGGGGTACTCGTCCGGGGTCAGGGTGCACAGCAGCTCGTCGTCCTTGTTGGCGGCGATGCGCTTGTCGTCGTCGTACGCGACTGTGAAGGACGGGTGCTGGGTGCCGTCGATGAGCAGCTGCGGGTTCGCGCCGGGGACGGGGGTCCCGTCATCCTCCCGGGGGAGGTAGCCGCGGCAGGGCATGGCCTGGAACCCCGAGTAGAGGATGTTGCCGCTGCTGTCGCCGACCACGAAGTGCTGGCTGTAGGACGTCATCCCGTGGTGGTGGGAGGCCCACTCGTCCACGTTCGACGCCTTCGCCCAGCCCCGCACGTGCTCGAACATGTAGCGCTCCTCGTAGTGGGGCGCGGCGCCGGTGATGGCCGTGATCACGCCGTCGCCGTCGTTGTCCCCGGCCACGATCCAGTCGCCGAAGATGTTGACGGCCGCCGGGTCGTCGCCGGGCCCGTCCACGCGGGTGCCCTCGAGGGAGAAGAAGGGCCGGCCCTGGCCCGTGCGCCAGCGACTCACGGTCTCGTCGCGCTCGATCGCGCCGAGCACGGCGGCCACGTGGTACGTCTCCGAGATCTCCTCCACGGGGATCTCCTCGCCCCGGAAGAGCGTCGCCGCGGGCCTCCCGTCGGCGCCCAGCACGACCTCGTCGCGGTAATAGTCGTTGATGTCGGACGTCTGGCTGGTGTGGCTCCAGGCCACGTCGCCGTTGGTGCCGAGGCCGATCGCGGGGGTGCCCGCGATGGTCAGGCCGGTCATGTGCAGGTCGCCCCCGCCCAGCAGCTGCGTGTCCAGGTGCGTGTGATAGAGGAACGACGGCGAGGTCAGCGCCAAGTGCCCGTCGCCCGCGACGATCGAGGTGCCTCCCGCGCTCATCGACGGCCCCACCGCCCAGGCGTTGCTGCCCCACGGCTCGTCGTCGCGGCGGCCGAACCGCGCGGCCTCGAGCCGATCGACCAGGTCGAGGGCCCGCTGCATGGTCTCGCGCTCGACGGTCGGCCCCAGCCGCGGCGCCGTGCGCTCGCCGGAGCGACCCACGGCCAGGAAGCCCGCGCTCGACTCGATGGCGTGCGCGGGGGCCACGAGGTTCGCGATGTCGTGCAGCGCGCCGGCGCGCCGCAGGTCGGTCTTCGGCAGGTTCTCCGCGAAGCCGTCCAGCTGGTCCATGCGGCCCTGCCAGGAGATGTCCGTCGTCTCGAAGCCGGAGACGTAGTTGACCGTCGAGGCGACCCCCGCCACGTTCCGCGCCGACCACTCCGAGAGAAGGTCGCCGGGGTCGTCGAAGCCGAGCAGCGCGTAGACCCGCGTGACCTCGGCGGGCGCGTTGAGGAGGCCCGCCCGCACGGCGTCGGTGTATGCGTTCACGCCCGCGGCGTAGCCCTCGAAGATGGCCGCCAGCTCGGGGGTGGCCGAGGCGACCATCTGCTCGGCGATGCGCAGGCTCTCGCGGTTGCGCGCCTCGATGTCGTTGCCGAGGCCCTGGTCGCCGAAGATCTCGGACAGCGTGCCGAGCCCGAACCTCGAGATGATGTCCATCTGCATGAAGCGGTCGCGGGCGGTGACGAAGCCCTGGGCGCAGGCGACGTCGGCCTCGGTCTCACCGTAGATGTGCGGGACGTGGTGCTCGGTCCGCAGCACGTGCACCGGGGCCGACAGGCAAGCCAGCGTCCACTGGGACGTGACGGCGACCTCGTCCAGCGGCGACGGCGTGGGCTCGGCGTCGTCGTCGTCGACGCACGCGGGGAGGATCAGGGCGGCGAGGAGGAGCAGGCGGGTTCGAAACATCCGCGCACTGTAAAGCACCGTCCCGCCACGGGAAGGGCGCTCACGCACCCGCCGCCAGCACTACTTGGTCACTCGGCTCGGTCGCAAAGTGACCAAGCAGTGCTACGGGCTGATCTCCCAGGCGACGTAGTGGACGGCCTCGGTGCTCGTGTTCAGGTGCGCGTTCCACTGCGTGGGCGTGATGTCCCGGTGCCGGATCCACGACGCCCCGTTGTTGTCGGTGTCGTGGATCGTGGCCACGATCGCGGGGGCCGACGTGAACATCCCGCTCGGGAGCGTCATCGCGCAGTTGTTCCACGCCGGTGAGCAGCTGTTGTTGAGCGTGAAGACGCCCGCGTTGAAGTGGTAGCGGCCGTAGTCGTATTCGCCGGGCGTGAAGGCGATCCAGTGGACGGCGTCGGCGTTCGTGTTGAGGTAGACCTCGAAGCCGCCGGTGGTGACGTTGTTGATCAGGCGGGTGTAGACCGCGCCGCTGTCGTTGCCGGTCTCGTCGATGGTCAGGAGGACGACCGGCGGGGACGTGAAGGCCGCGTTGAAGAAGACCGCGGTGCCGGTGGGGACGGTCGAGCCGGGCACGTTGAGCTCGCCCGCCTCCACGATCTTGCCGTCGATCGTGTGGACGCCCGCGTCCATCGCCAGCCAGTGGATCGAGTCCGCCCGGCTGTCGCACCGCATGCCGACGCGGTTGGGGTGGTTGCGGCGCAGGCGCACGTAGCTGGCGCCGGAGTTGTCGAGGCTCTCGTCCACCGTGCCGACCACGATCGGCTCGGCCGCGAAGGGCACGGGGAACTCGATCCACCCGCCGTAGGAGTTGTGGATGTGGCGGCAGCCGAGGCTGGACAGGCCCATGAAGGCGAGGGGGCCCGTCTGGTAGCCGATCGGCTGGTTGCCGAGGGTGGCCGTGCCGGTGACGTTCAGGTCGCCGCTCACGGTCACGTTGCCGGTGATGGTGCCGCCCGTGAGGCCGCCCACCGACGTGACGGTCGGCGCCGCGGCCCCGCACACGATCAGGCCCGACGCGTCGATCCCGGTGACCACGTCCGTGCCCAGGCAGACCTGGTCGGACACGGCGAAGTCGACGCCCGAGTAGACGGGGTCGGCCACGCAGATGACCTGCCCCGCCACGTTGATGCCCCACACGTACGCGCCCGCGCCGCACGTCTGATCGGAGGTCGCGAAGTCCGCGCCGGTGTACGCGGAGTTCGCGTCGGTGACGCAGACGGGCAGGCCCGCGGCGTCGATGCCCGAGACCACCTCCCCGGGCTGGCAGATCTGGTCGGCGAGGGCGAAGTCGGCGCCGCTGTACTCGAGGTTGGGGGTGCAGACGACGTCGCCTTGGGCGTCGAGCCCCACCACCACGTCCCCGGGGTTGCAGGCCTGGTCGCCGGTCACGAGGTCCGTCGGCACGTTGAGCGCGTACTCGGCCACGGCCGCGAAGGCCACAGAGCCCAGCTCGACCCGCGGCATCTCCTCGTCGTCCTCCACGGTGATGCCGAGCCACACGACCGGGTTGTCGCGGAACACGCTCGGATCGAGCTCGGACTCCTCGCCCAGGTACACGGTGAACACGCCGTCCTCGACCTCGACCGACTGCGTCTCCGACCAGACCGCGGTGGGCTCGCCCGACGACGTGTAGAGCGCGAAGGCGATGGCGGTGCGGCCGTCGATGAGGGCTCCGGCGTCGTCGGTGAGCACGCCCTGCACGGGGAAGATCCCGGGGGTCTGGGCGGCGGCGGAGGTCGCGGCGAAGGCGAGGCACACGAAGAGGGCGGCGGCGGTGCGGCGGGTCATTCGGGGGTCTCCTGCAGGCCCTTCGCGCGGAGCGGGCCGGGGCCGAGCCGGACGGTGTAGGCGGAGGTCGAGGCGGCGCCGACGGGCTCGGCGGGCATCACGAAGAGCTCGATGCGGTAGCGGTCCGTGGCCACGACGGCGCCCCCGGACGTCGAGGACTGGAAGGGGGCGGGGTCGCCGGTGGTGGAGGCGTCGTCGTCGTCCACGGCGTCGTCGTCGTCCACGGCGTCGTCGTCGTCGATCGCGACGTCGTCGTCGTCCACCTCGGAGCCGGTGTCTTCGCACGCGGGGGCGCCGATCAGCGCGACGATCAGGGCGAACGGGGCGAACTTCCTCACGCCCCCAGCGTCCGCCCGCGCCGCAGGCTTGTCAATGGTGGAGGTCGGCCCGCGACGCGGCGTGCGAACATCCCCGCGTGCAGCGGAGTGAACCCTTCGAGGCCCGGGGCCTCACGCGGCGCCTGGGGGACCGCACGCTCTTCGAGGGCTTCTCGTTCCGGCTCGAACCGGGTCGGATCCTGGGCGTCACGGGTCCGTCCGGCTGCGGCAAGTCGACCCTCCTGCGCAGCCTCGCGTGGCTCGATCCCCTGGACGCCGGGACCGTCACGCTCGGGGGGAAGGACCCGCGCGGCTGGGGCATCGCGGCCTACCGCGCGCGGGTCGTGTACGTGCCCCAGACCCCCGTCGTGTTCCTCGGGACCCCCGCCGACTCCGCGATCGAGGCGGCGAGCTTCGGCGGTCGAGCCGGGCGGCCCGGGAGCGATCCCCGCGCGATCGCCGCGGCCTGGGGCCTGCCCGACGCCGCTTGGGACCAGCGCTGGGACGAGCTGTCGGGGGGGGAGCGCCAGCGGGCCGCGCTCGCCCTGGCCCTGGCCGCGGAGCCGGACGTCCTGCTGCTCGACGAGCCCACGTCCGCGTTGGACGAGGCGTCGGCGTCTGCCGTCGAGGCGAGCCTTGCCGGGCGCTCGTGCGTGTGGGTCTCCCACGACCCCGCCCGCCTGGAGCGCATGACCGACCACGTGCGGGTCCCGGCGTGAACGGCCCCATCGACCTCACCGCCCTCGATCTGGCGGCGGCGGCGACCCTGCTGCTGCTGAACGCGGCCTTGTCGTTCGCGCTGGGCCTCGGCCTCGGTCGCAAGCTGGTGGTCGCCGGGGTCCGCACCGTCGTGCAGCTGACGGCGCTGGGCTGGGTGCTCATCCCCGTGTTCGAGCTGCGGAGCCCGTGGCCGATCGCGGCCATGGCCCTGGCGATGATCTTCCTGGCCGCGCGGGCTGCGATCGGGCGGTCGTCGAGGACCTACCGAGGGGCGACGCGCGTCGGCTTCACGGCGCTGCTCACGTCCTGCGGGCTGACCGCCTTGGTGGGGGTCGTGGGCATCGTCGGCGTGGACCCGTGGTGGGAGCCGCGCTACGCGATCCCGCTCCTCGGGATGATGCTCGGGAACGGCCTGACGGGCATCTCGCTGGGCCTCGACCGCGCCCTCGCGGAGCTGGACTCGGGCCGCGCGCGCGTCGAGGGGCGGTTGGCGCTGGGGGCGACGGCCTGGGAGGCCGCCCGTCCGGTGGCCCGGGAGGCGATCCGCGCGGGGATGATCCCCATCCTCAACTCGATGACGGTCGTGGGCCTGGTGTCGATCCCGGGGATGATGACGGGGCAGCTGCTGGGGGGCACGCCGCCGGGCCTCGCCGCGCGATACCAGATCATCATCATGTTCATGATCGCCGCCGCCACCGCGGGCGGGACGGCCATCTCGGTGCTCCTCACGCTGCGCGCCATGTTCGACGACGACCTCCGCCTGCGCGTCGATCGCATCCGACGTCGGGACCCCGCGAAGGGGTGACTCGGGCGCGTGGATGCCCGACGCGCGGAAACGACCCCTGGGTTGGGTGGGCGGCATGAAGCACCCGCCGTCCAGCTGGGCTTCCGATCGGCCGACTTCGAGGTCCTGCCCGGCCACGTGGTGGTGCGGCCGACGCTTGCCGAGGCGCGCGAGGACGCCGACGCCCCCGGGGTCCCCGTGCGCGCCCCCGTCGCCGGCGAGAGCCTCATGCACCCGGTCGCCCTCGCGGCCGTCGCGGTGCTGCTGGTCAACGATCACGTGCTCCCGGCCGGTCGCCGTCACCGCCGACGTCACCGACCTGTGGACGCTGCCCGCGGTCGCGGTGTCGCTGTTGCTGAAGGTCGATCGCGCGGCGATGAGCGCCCCGTAGAGGCCGCGTCCACGAGGTTCACGCCGCGCGGTGGGTCACGTAGGTCCACAGCGCCGTGAGGCGGGCGAGCTTCGGGTCGGCCTCTTGGCCGCGCCCGAGGCGCATGATCTGAGCCTGGTACCAGCCGCCCTGGATCATCGAGTCGACGAGCTTCCAGCCGGTGGCGAGCTTCACGGGGGTGGCGGCGTCGGCCTCGCCGGAGAGCAGGCGGCCGGGCAGGTCGGGGTCGAAGGCGAGGGGACGGGCCATGCCCACGACGTCGGTGGCGTCCGAGGTCAGCGCCTCGTCCATGCCCGCCCGCGTGCGGAACCCGCCGGTGAGGAGGATCGGCATCGTCGTGCGCGCCTTCACGGTCGCGGCGTAGTCCGCGAAGAAGGCCTCCCGGCGCGCGCTGCTCTCGCGGACCGGCACCGTCTCCTCGAACATGACGGCCTTCTCGTACGTGCCGCCGCTCACCTCGAGCAGGTCCACGCCCTCGGCCTCGAGGGCCGCGACGACCGCCATGGACGCCTCCTCGCTGAAGCCGCCCTTCTGGAAGTCGGCGGAGTTGAGCTTCACGCCCACCGGAAAGTCGGGGCCCACGGCGGCGCGGATCGCGCGAACGATCTCCACCAGGAAGCGTCGGCGTCGGGCGTCGTCGCCGCCCCAGGCGTCCTCGCGGCGGTTGGTGTGCGGGGACAGGAACTGGCTCACGAGGTACCCGTGGGCCGCGTGGACCTGGACGCCGTGGAACCCGGCCTCCTCGGCGAGCGCGGCGGAGGTCGCGAAGCGGTCGATGATGTCGAGGATCTCCACCGGCTCGAGGGCCCGCGGGGCCGCGAAGGCGCCCGGCGCGAGGTCGAGGGACACGGCGGACGGCGCCACTGGGGCCTTGTTGACCGGGCGCGGGGACTGGCGCCCCGGGTGGTTCAGCTGCATCCACAGCCGCGCGGCGGTGCCGTCGACGGAGGCGGCCCAGGCCCGGAACGGCTCGAGGTCGGAGTCGGCGTCGAGGGCGACGTTCCCGGTCTCGCCGAGGTGCCGTCGATCGACCATGACGTTGCCCGTGATCAGCAGCCCCGCGCCGCCCTCGGCCCACCGCCGGTAGAGGCGCACGAGGTGGTCGGTGGGGCGCAGGTCGCGGTCCCCCAGGCGCTCGGACATCGCCGACTTGGCGATGCGGTTGGGGAGGACGGCGCCGGAGGGGAGGGTCAGGGGGGAGGCGAGGGTCATCGGGTCTTCTCCGGGAGGAGGGGGAGGGCGGGGACGGCGCAGAGCCGTGAGACGAGGGCGCGGGCCGCGCCCAGGGCGGCCTCGCGGTCGGTGATGGAGAGGTCGCCCACGTTCGCGCGGCCGCTGTTGGCGAGCGAGACGAGGCCGTGCAGCGACGCGTGCAGCAGGAGGGCGTCCACCGCGGGGTGCTCCGATCCGGCGGCGGCGAGGGCGTCGGTGACCCGAGCCCAGAGGACGAGGCCCGGGGCGTCCGTGAAGGCGCCCGCGGCGCGCAGGGCGTCCCAGTCCCACACGCGCTCGAACATGAGGCGGTAGAGCACCGGCTGGTCCATGCCGAAGCCGATGAAGGCTTCGGCCGTCGCCGTGAGTCCCCGGGTCGAGGCGTCGCCGAGGACGCGGGACAGGAGCACGTACCCGTCCTGGGCGACCGCGAAGAGGAACCCGTCGAGCGACCCCCAGTGGTGGTACAGCACGGACGTCGTCTTGCCGAGGAAGGCGCCCACGCGGCGCGCGGTCAGATCGGTCTCGGCGAGGTCTCCCGAGGCGAGGGCGTCCCTCACGGTGCGTACGGCGGTGTCCAAGGCGGCTCCTGCGTAACGGTGTTACGTCCGTTCGTGGACGAACATAACGCTGTTACGTCGGGTCACAACCTCTTTCTTGGACCTGGTGGATCTACCCCGGGGATTCGGTCAGTCGGCCCAGACGACCGGCTTGCCGGCGTCGTACCAGTCCTGTGCGATCGGGCCGTACTCGGTCTCGATGGCGGCGCGCTTCAGCTTCATGGTGGGCGTCAGCATCCCGTTCTCGATGCTCCACGGACGCGTGATCACGCTGATGACGGCCAGCTGCTCGTGGTGGTCGAGCTGGGCGTTCACCTCCTTGCGGTGAGCGTCGAGGCTCGCCTCGATCTCGGCCCGGAAGTCCGCGTCGCCCATCCTGGGGCGGATGCCCTCGGCGAGGACGACCATGGCGTAGGGCTGCGGCTTGTGGTCGCCGGACACGCACGCCATCTCGAGCGCGTCGTGCAGGAGCAGCTTGTTCTCGATGGGCGCGGGCGCGACGTACTTGCCCTTGCTCGTCTTGAAGAGCTCCTTGGTGCGCCCGGTGATCTTCAGGCGTCCCTGCTCGTCGATCTCGCCTCGGTCTCCCGTCTTCAGGAACCCGTCCTCGGTGAACGACGCGGCCGTCTTCTCCGGCTCCTTGTAGTAGCCCATCATCGAGCCGGGCGACTTCACCTGGATCTCGCCCTCATCGCTGATGCGGTGCTCGACGGTCGGGTACACGCTGCCGACGTAGCCCACGCGCACCTTGCCGGGCTCCGTGCAGTGCGAGTAGTTGAAGTTCTCGGTCATGCCGTAGCCCTCGAGGAGCTCCAGTCCGAGGTCTCGGTACCACTGGATCAGCTCGGCGGGGATCGGGGCGGACCCGGAGCCCGCGAACCGCACGGCGTCGAGGCCGAGGCCGGACAGGACCTTCTTGCGGATGATCCCGCGCACGATCGGGATGCTCAGCAGCATCTTCAGCTTCTTGGGCGGCATCTTGGCGCTCACGCCCAGCTGGAACTTCTGCCAGAGGCGCGGGACCGACACGAAGAGCGTCGGCCGGGCGCGCTTGAGGTCGGTCACGAAGGTGCTGATCGACTCGGCGAAGAAGAGCTGGCCGCCGTTCCACATGACGCCCGTCTCGGCGAGCCAGCGCTCGAACCCGTGGGCGAGCGGGAGGTAGCTGAGCATGCGCTCGTCGGGCTGGATGTCGACGCGCTTGCTCACGCCGTCGATGGAGACGGCCATGTTGCGGAAGCTGTGCATCACGCCCTTGGGCACGCCCGTGGAGCCGGACGTGTAGATGATCGTCGCCATCTCGTCGGGGTCGCGCGTGGGGCTGTCCTCGATCGGGTCCACGCCCTTCAGCAGGTCGTCCCACTTGTCGAAGCCGGTGTCCGGCGCGAGGGGCATCTCGATGGCGGGCAGCCCCTCGGGGATCCCGTCCTTCATGCCGTCGTACCCGTCGAGCTTGCCGACGAAGATCAGCTTGCTCTCCGAGTGATCGAGGATCTGCCGGATCGTGTCGGGGGTGAGCGTCGGGTACAGCGGCACGCTGACGTGGCCCGCCATCCAGATGGCGATGTCCGCGAAGATCCACCACGCGCTGTTCTTGCTGAAGATGGCGACGTGGGACTTCTCGGGGAGCTCTCGGGAGCGCAGGTGGGCGGCCATGCGTCGCGCCTCGGCCATGCCCTCCTTCCAGGTCCACGTCTCGAGCTCCCCGCCCCCGACGGGCTGCGTGAACCACAGCGTGTCGGCCTTGGTCTTCTCCCACTTGTAGGCACGGTCCAGCGCGATCTCGGTCATCTCTGTCCTCCGGTCAGGCGCCGGAGAGTATCAAGACGGGGCGCGCGCCCGGGTGCCTACGGGGTGAAGACGAGGCGGAAGCCGACGGTGGTGCGCACGGCCGTGATCTCGTGGCTCCGGCGACCCGCGAGGCGGCAGGTGTGCGGCAGGCTCATCCACGCGCCGCCCCGCACGACTCGGCGCTCGGCGCCACCCACGGTCACGGTGTCGCTGCACCACTCGGAGACGCACCCCGCCGTGTCGAGGATCCCGTGGACCGAGCGGTCGGTGGGGTAGGAGCCCACCGGGGCCACGCTCGGCCGCCCCTCGGCGCGCCGCCCGTTCATGCACAGCACCGCGTCCCACCGGTCGCCCCAGGGGAACGCGCGGCCGTCGGCACCACGGGCCGCCTTCTCCCACTCGTCCGAGGTGGGCAGGCGGTAGGGCCGACCGTCCCTGGCGGAGGCCCAGGCCAGGTACGCGTCGGCGTCGCGCCCGGAGACGGCCATGATCGGCCAGCCGTCGGTCCAGGGATCGCCGTCCCGGTCCATCGTCGGCAGCTCGTAGCGGGCGCCGGGGTCCGGGCGCTTCCAGTAGGGATAGGGCGCGCCGTCCGACGGGGAGATCTGCCGCGGGAGCCGCGCCCAGGCGGTCTCGGGGTCCCGGTCGTGGAGGTCGCGGATGAACGCGAGGTACTCGCCCGCGGTGACGAGGCGCTCCGAGGCGACGAAGGTGTCGACGTGGACCTCGCGTCGGGGCCCGGCGTCGTCGGCGAGCGCGTCGCCTCCGGCCGTGAAGGAGCCCCCATGGACCCGACGGAAGCCCGGGGGGGTGGTCCCCGCCGGGGGAAGTCGCGTGAGGCCCGCGTCCCACCGCCGCGCGCGCGTCACGTGGACGGGCAGGAGCGCGTCCTCTCGGCCCGGGGCGCGGAGGGTGATCAGGTACGAGCCCATGGGGAGAACGTGGTCGACGAGGGGCGTGGTGCCGACGGTCGTGGGGCGGCCCGCCTCGTGGATGAGGCGAGCGGTGTCGATGCGCTGGACGACGACCTCGGCGCCGGGCGGGTCGCTGCGGACGGTCACGGCGCCGTCCCCGTCGAGCACGCTCGCGTGAGTGCCGTCGTCGTAGTGGCGGACCCGGCGCTCGTAGAAGCGGGCCTCGGCGCGGTCCCCCGCGGCCTCGGACTCGTCGAGGCGCAGCCGGTACGCGTTCGCCAGCAGGCGCCGGGCCTCGTCGTGCTCCGGATCGTGGGAGAGCGCCCGCTCGCCCGCCCCGACGAGCTCCTCGAAGGCCTCCGCTCTCGCGAGGTCCAGGGAGATGATCCGCTCCTCGACGGCGTGCAGCTCCTGCTTCTCCTCGAGGGAGGCCCAGGTGGGGAGCCCGGCCTCGAGCTCCGAGAGCCGACGGGCGTGGCGGAGACGCTCGGCGCCGAGGCCCTGGTAGCGCGCCCCGGCCTCGATGCCCGCCTCGAGGCGCTCCTCGGCTGCTTGGCGACGCGACCGCCCCGTGAGGAAGTCGCGCAGGGCCGTCGCGAGCTCGGCGGCCCCCGGGAAGCGGTCGTCCGGGTCCCGCGCGAGGGCCTTGAGGCAGATGGCCTCGAGCTCCTCGGGGATGCGTCGGTGGGGGGCGGCGTCTCGGGGGGGCAGCGGCGATCGCCGGATCGTGGCGACGAGGACCGCCCTGGCGTCGCGCCCGCGGTAGGCGGGGCAGAGGGTGAGGAGCTCGTAGAGCGTCGACCCGAGGGCGAAGACGTCCGTGCGCGGGTCGAGCCGGGAGGGGGCCGCCATCACCTGCTCGGGGCTCATGTACCCGGGGGTGCCGATGGCCACGCCGTCCCGCGTGCGCGCCGGGCCGATGCGGTCGAGGGAGACGAGCTCGGCCCGCCCCCCGCGGTCCCTGTCCTCGGAGGTGTCGCCGACGACCCGGGCGAGCCCCCAGTCCATCACGAGGACCTCGCCGAACTCGCCGATCATGATGTTGTCGGGCTTGAGGTCGCGGTGGAGGACGCCGCGGTCGTGGGCGTAGGCCATCGCGTTGCAGACGGCGATCATGTCCTGGACCAGTCGGGGGATGTCGAACGTCGCGGCCACGGTCGGATCCCCCGCGCGCAGCGCCTCGATCACCTCGCGCAGGGACCGCCCTTCCACGCGCTTCATCACGAAGTACAGGAGCCCGTCGTCGGTGATGCCCATGTCGTGGACCGGCACGATGTTCGGGTGCTCGAGCTGGGACGTGATGCGGGCCTCGCAGACGAAGCGCGCGAGCTGGGCGCGGCTCATCTTCGCGGGGTCCAGCACGACCTTGATCGCGACCCGCCGCCGCAGCTCGGCGTCGCGGGCCTCCAGGATCCGTCCCATGCCGCCCCGCCCCAGCTCACGGGCCACCTCGTAGCGGGTCCCGTCGCCGCCGATCGAGACGTTCGGGCCGCTCTCGGGGAGCAGGGTGTTGGTGTCGGGGTCCCAGGCGAGCGTCGAGTACAGCTCGACGTCGACCTCGCTCAGGGCTTCGTCGACGCGCACGGTGCCCTTGCGCTCGCGCAGCCGGCGGACCGCCTCGACGAACGACGGGAGGGGGTCCGCGTCCGGGTCGCCCCAGGAC
>Ga0209992_10001008_pt1 | contig 32842 bp, 27 predicted proteins | sample 2SBtaG_2_FD_182564 | JGI IMG/M metagenome (GOLD analysis project Ga0209992, IMG submission 182564) | Deep subsurface microbial communities from Kolumbo volcano to uncover new lineages of life (NeLLi) - 2SBTROV12_ACTIVE470 metaG (SPAdes)... | ecosystem: Environmental > Aquatic > Marine >... | reverse complement strand
AAAGGACAAGAATACTACGAAAACCAATACCAAGAACGCGTTTTAAATAATTTCAAAAATAAAGCTAAACAATTCGGATATCAACTACTTAACCCAAACACAGGCGAAGTTGTTTCTTAGGAGCTTGTCGAGAGTTCTCGGTTTTAATACCGGTTATTTAGTCAAATTTTTTTATTAGAGCTAATTTTTGTTTCAAGCCGTCGGCTCAAACTCACGTCATCCTGGAGGAGCGAAGCGACGAAGGATCTAGGTTTAATTTTTTTAATTCCTTAAAAGACATACTTAAAACTCGATTCCCTTTTGCGCGGGAATACCTTGTTCCGTATAAGGGTGTTTAATGCATTTCATCTCGGTGACTAAATCGGCGATTTCTATCAACGCATCGGGAGCGTTTCGTCCCGTGCAAACGATATGAAGTTTTTCGGGTTTATTCTTGAACGTATCGATGATCTCGTCTTCGGGAAGAAAGTTGTAGCTCAAGGCGTAATTGATTTCGTCGAAGACCATCATGTCGTAGTCGCCGCTCATCAATTTTTCTTTTCCCGCTAGCCAGGTTTTCATCGCCGTTGCTTTGTCTTGTTCCGGGTTCTTAGTGTCCCAAGTGAAGCCGTCGCCCATGGGAACGATTTCCAGGTTAGGCACCAATTGATCGGCGATCTTTTTCTCGCCAGTTTTCCATTTGCCTTTGATGAATTGCAATACGAAGACTTTCATTTTATTTCCGGCGGCGCGATAAGCCATGCCCATAGCGGCGGTGGTTTTTCCTTTACCATCGCCAGTGTTCACCATGATCAATCCTTTTCTCTTTGTTTTGTCTAACGGGACGAATGTAACCATTATACTTTCCTTATATGTAGAGTTAGGATTGAGACTTATTAGGGGAAATGACCATTAACGAAACGTCGCTGAACTTTTCGACACAGGTTTCCAGGGTGCGCTCGTAACTTTTTTCTTTCTCTTCCCAAGTGAGATATTCGAAAACGTCAACTTTGGTCGCTTTAGGGATGCCGCGTTCGATTAAAAACAGACTGATCTCTGCCGGCATAAAATCCCAGGGTAGGGGAATGACGATAGCCGACTTGCCTTGTTTTAATATCTGTACTAAGAACTCTTTGTCTTCCGATATATCCCCGCGTTTGTGAAACGTTAAAAACACCGCCGTTTCAAAAGCGGTCAACGTTCTACTGGCCGCCATCTGTGCTGAGCTGATACCGGGAATGATTGTTGGATTCGGTTCCTGGCTGTGATTATGGATACGTTCCAAATATTCGTAACCGGAAAAGTTGACGTCGCCCATAAAGCACACGATACAGGTTTTGCCGTCGCGAGACCGTTCGCCAACCGCTTCCATTTGTTGCGGTTGGTCTTTGTAACCCATGGAGATCACTTCGGCAACGGGATTGAAATGCGATCGCGCGATGTTGAGCACCGTTTCAAATCCGGCAATAACGTCGGCGGAGTTTAAAAGTTTGACTGTTTTATAAGGCATCATATCCGGGTCGCCAGGACCAATGCCAACTGCGTAGATCATTTATTAGGCTCCCGCCAATTTAATGCCGATCCCCAAAGTGAGGAGGGCGGTCAATCTTCGTACCGGGCTTAAATGAGCGCTTAAAGTTTTAAGCCAGGCGAGTTTATATATAAGGAACGAATAGGAGCCCATAGCGAGAACCATCCCCGCGCTGAAAAATAGTACGTAACCGATAACGGATAAAAAGGAACCGGCCAGGGCGACGGGAATCATGATGAGTATCGCGGCGGTACCGGCGACGCCGTGTAACATACCAATGCCAAAAAGGGTTTTTTCGGAAAGCATGTGATCGGCGTGCGGTTCTTTGTTTCTTTTAAACTCGGTATACAAGATCCAGCAACTGAGAGCGATCATCGCCAGGCCGACAAGTCGTTCGCCCCAGGAGAACTGGAATAAATCGACCCCAGATTTCATGGCGTACATGAGCGTGGCCAACCCGAGTAACGTGAAGCTATGCCCCAGGGCCCATTTAAAGGCCAGATTCATCAGTTCGCGAAACGGTTTTTTATTGAATATTACCGAGGAAACGGTACAGACATGGTCGGCATCCATCGCGTGGATACATCCCAAACAAAACGCTCCCCAAAAAAAGAATAGATGTTCCATGTTTAATATAGTGTATTTCTTTCTACTAAATTGTTTGGCAGGTCCTTTGGTTTCGCTCTTGCTTTCTTTGCGTCCTCTGCGTCTTTGCGGTGAAAGCCTTTCAAGGCAAAAAAAAACCTCAAAACTCCAAATAGAGAATTGAGGTTGACTGCGCCCTGTTTACTTGATCAACGATTGTATTGTCCGCTTTTTTACCCGAAAGGGGACACTTTGCATTTCAGGCAGGTCTTCTGACTCGCGTTTAGCCTAATCTCTACGCCTTCCCAACTAAAAGTCAGTGGCAGATTGTAGATTTCGTAACGCACACAGCGGCGGGACCGTGGTCGAGTTTCACGACCTTCCCATTTTGATCCTTGCGGAACCTGAAACATCAAATTTGTCACTATTTTAGGAGTATTGGATAAATAAGCAAGGGGAAAAATTTTTCTTCAAAATTGTGGTGTAAACCCTATGTACTTTGGATTACAAGAAATTAGTAAAAGATATTGAAAGGTAAGGAGTTGTTTAACTATGAAAGAATCAATATCAAAAACAAACGAATTTTTTGTTTTGTCAAATTAACGATTCTTTTCGTGAAAATTTAACGGCAAAAAGCTTGTTTGCCATTATCTAAATCTTCTATGAAAAATAAGAAATTTAACAAGAGGCGACCCTTCGAAAACCTTTATGTGAAATTATGTTACTCGAGATTTTCTCTACGATATCCATTTCGTCTTTTTCTCCTCTCTTTCTTTTCCTTAACTTAAACTATTGATATTGTTAGTAAAACACATGACGTGGTTTTCCATTTTTTGAGCGCAATAAACTGATCGCTACTAGTTTTGGCTATTAAATTTATAATACCAAAAATTATTTTATAGTCTAAATAAGGCTAAAGTGGCGTTTTTCAATGATTCGTAATAGTGATTTACGTATTTTTTATCTTCCAATAATATTATTTTTGGTTTACCATCATTATTTTATTAGCCAAAAGGTATGATTATGTCCAGTAATGACGAAAACCAAAAAAATACTTTTTTTAATCAATCAGGCCAAACGTTTAATGGACCTACTGAAATAAAAAATGTTGCCGGAAATTATAGCCAAGCGGGTAGAGATATAAATAATGCAGGACGCGACATAAACCAAGCGGGAGAAAATATCAATTTTTCTTCAGAAGGAACGTTAGAAGAATTTAAATCTGAAATAGAACGATTAAAAGAGTTCTTATCAAATTCAGCGGAATTAGGAAAAGCTAAGAAAAAAGGAATAGAAAGCGATCTTGAAATTGTTATAGCTGAAACTGAAGAAGAGAAGCCTTCAAAGAGTAATATTGTCGAGAGACTAGAATTAGTTAAAAACTCTTTGGAAGGCACGAAGGACGCTACCGAAACGGGAATCGATTTGGTAAAAACTCTTGTCAAATTCGGTACGTGGGCGGCTACTCTCTTTGTTTGAATTAACCCAGTTTGATCGGCAATGAGGTAATAGGAAATGGCTACTTTTAATCAGCAAGGCGCGAATTATAGCGGTCCTACGACAGTCGTTAACATAGGCAATGGTACTTTTGAAATGACTAACGAATATGGGGGCAAAGAGGCAGTTTTACCTGAAGTTTCTCCATCCCTTCACTATCTTGTAAATCGAACAAAACAAGAAAAAGAAATTTTGAAAGTTATGAAATTAAACCGTGAAGAGAAATTTAATGCTCCTGTTTTGTTCATTATTCCGGGAGTTGAAGAACAATCTCATCTTGGAATGTACATATGTTATGAAGAACGCATCATGGCAAAAAAATTTATTTTACCTATAGAAGAAATGAATTTAGATAAACCGGATTCAAAAGAAAACCAAAAAGAACAACCTAAGACTAAACATAGCATTCAACTTATTAAATGGCCTCACGCAGACGATGAAAGAGATTTGGATTGTTTTTTAGAAGCTTTTGATGATGACCGGTTATCGTTAAATGGGGAGACAACGTCAAAAGCTTTTCAAGAGGCCGTTAAAAATGAAAAAAACCATTTAACATTTAAAACAAACGTGTTTTCAGAGAATTGGGAGAAATTAGATGAAAATTTGATCGACGACCTGATTAAATTTTGGTTGGGGTTGCCGAATGAGGAGAATGGGAAGCTTTTAGCGTTGTTCATTTCATTTAGATACACTTGGAGCGACGACGAGTTGATAGCGAAACAGAATGAGCTTAGTTTGATCAAAGAAAAGGAAGACCGCAAAGAACTTGAAGAACTTTTAGACAAAGAACTGAGGATGCGCGTTTTTGTAAGATCTTTGCAAGAAGACTTAGGAGAAAAGAAAAACTTCAAGATACTTACAGAACTCAATAATATTAGAAAAGGCGATGTGGTCGAATGGGTTGATGGGCCTGTTAAGAAAGAATGTATAGAAAAAGAACTTGGATACGATCTTCCGGTAATAGAAGATAATGCCGTAAAAGGTTTTAAAAATAAACCTAGGAAACCTATGGCAGAAGTCTCGGTAGAATTAGAAAGTATTCTACAAGAAGCTAGACGGAGGTACCTTATAAAAAAAGGATTAATAGAGGCTTAAAACTATGAGTAAATCATTAGAATATAAGGGGAAAACGAATCGTGTATGGAAGGGATGGCCAGGAAAGTCATTAGAAGAATTTAATAAATTTAAAGACCCTTCTAAATACAGTCCAGACGATGGTCTGATAAACGCGGTTAATGTTGCGTTAGCCTTGAACCAGCCACTATTATTGACGGGCGAACCTGGTACAGGGAAAACTCAATTGGGTTATAGCATTGCGTTTGAATTGGGTTTTGACGAACCTTTAAAATTTGAAACCAAGTCTACCACTGAAGGCAAAGATTTGTTTTATACCTTTGATTCTTTAGGTCGGTTTCACGCAAATGATAATAATGTCGACCCTTTGGAATATATTAGTTATCAAGCTTTAGGCGAGGCGATTTTATATTCAAATGAATTGGAGAAAATTCAACAGATAGCCCCCAAAAGTTTTCATATAGATCATAAAGGGAAAGATGGGAAAAAGACGAAACGTCGGTCTGTTGTAATTATAGACGAAATTGATAAAGCTCCGCGAGATGTGCCAAACGATATCTTAAACGAGATCGATGAAATGTCCTTCAGAGTTCCTGAACTAGGTAAGCTGGGTAAAAATGAAATTTCGGGAAATAAACAATTGAGTCCTATTGTTTTGATCACCAGCAATTCGGAAAAATCTTTGCCAGACGCATTTTTACGGAGATGTATCTATTATAATCTTAATTTTCCTGAGAAAGAATTTCTGACGGAAATTATAGCCAATCGATTGGGACAAAATTCCGCCAGAATGAATAAATTAACCACCTCGGCAATTTTATTTTTCTATCATATTCGCGAAAAGAAAATACTACGTAAACCTCCCGGCACGGCAGAACTTCTAAATTGGTTGCAAGCGATGGCTAGCTTTTCTGCGGATCCAAATAAAACAGTCCAGGATTTTGAGAAAAGCAAAGAAAAAAAAATTTATCGTTCTACTTTGTTTAAAAATAAATCAGACCAGGAATTAGGAAAAGAAACTTTCGAAGAATGGGATGGGAAATGATAAGGTCGCTCCCAAATGAAAAAAGAAATTAAAAAAAATTGTGAAGACTTTTTAATTGAGCTTCAGTTATTCTGCGAAAACCTCCGTTCAAATAAATTCAACATTGGCTCCAGTCAAATAATTGCCGTACACGATTTGATCCTGACATATGCCTCCGACAACCGCTTGCCTAGTCAGATAAAACAATATAAAAACCTGATTGGCCCCATCCTATGTTCCAACCGCAACGAACAAGAAGTTTTTAGTTTTGAATTTGACAGTTGGTTTGAGGATTCTATGGAAACCGTTATTTCACCTGAGTCTGATCCCTCGCCTGAGCCTGATCCTTCGCCTGAGCCTGATCCTTCGCCCGATCCTGATCCCTTGCCCGGTCCTGATCCCTTGCCCGATCCTGATCCCTTGCCTGAGCCTGATCCTTCACCTGAGCCTGACCCGGAAAATAAAACGTCTGAATTGAATCCGGAAAAAGATTCATCTCAAACCAAAAGACGGTTAATTAAAGTTTTTATTATCGCCTCTGTTGTTATTTTTATATTAGGAGGGGGAACATGGATCGTAAATAAATTAGCGTCTGAAGCCAAAAAACAGGCTGAAGAGACAGTACGAGTAGAAAAACAGGCAGCGGAGAATGCAATACAGGCAGCGGAGATAGCAGAACAGGCAGAGGAGAAAGCAAAACTGGCAGAGGAGAAAGCAAAACTGGCAGGGGAGAAAGCAAAACTGGCAAAAGAGAATGCAGCAATACAAGTAGATACTGTAAGACAGACCACAGAGACAGAGAAAGCAAAACAGTCAGAGGAGAATGCAAAGCAGGTAGCGGAAGAGGAAAGAATAGCAAAAGAGAATGCCAAACGGGCAGAGAGGGCAAAACAGGCATTAGAAGTGGCAAGAAAGCAGGCGGAGGCTGCAAGACGGGCAGCAGAGAAAGCAAGACGGGTAGAGATTGAAAGAAAGATTGCCTATCAAAAAAAGGTTGAGGAGAGAAAACGAGCTGAAGAGAGAAAACGAGCTGCGGTCATAAAAAATGTTCCACTAGATAAGGTTGTAAAAGATAATTATATTCTCCTTCAGCTATTTCCAATGCTTTTTATTCTTATCTGGTGGATTTGGCGTTTGCATCGCCGTAGATTGTGGCTTGAACGCCTATCGCAAAGCGGTTCCCGAAATATAGAGAAAACGCGGATCAGCAAATATAACGGCCATCTTTTTTCCAGCAAAGATTTTAGAGAAAATTTTCAGCGCTTAAGAGGTCGGCGTCAAGTAAAAAGCCGTCGCCTAAATGTTGAAAAAACTATATCAGCGTCAATTAACAAAGGAATTTGTGACCCGGTTTATGCGAAAAGGGTGATTCTTCCCGAATATCTGGTTTTGGTAGATCAAATGAATAAAAAAGATCAAATGGCGCGCATGGCCGACAATTTTGTTTCGTGGATGCGACATGAAGGCAATATTGTGGCGCAGTACCATTTCTTCAAAGATCCAAGAACGTGTTATCTCGATAACAATGAGCGTACCGTAATTAATCTGGAAGATTTATCATCCCTTCACCCTGATTATCGTTTGATCCTGATGACAGAAGGAAATGGCTTTTTTGATTCCATCAATGGATTGCCGGAACCCTGGCTTGTTTCTTTTCTGGAATGGCAAGATAGATCTATATTCTCTCTGCGACCGCGGGATCAATGGGGATATCGAGAAAATGTTTATACGGCGTTAGGATTCCAAGTCGCTCAGCTCAATCAAGACGGGCTGAAAATATTGACCGATTTTATTACAAAATCCAATGAAATCTACTCTTAGCTTCAGTCAGGAAAAAAAAATAAATTCAGTTGGGAAAGGTTCCTTTCCGACACTCCTGAATTCTTACTCGGGCGAAACATGGGCGAATTCTGAATTCCATGATTCTGATGAAGTCAAAGAACTAATAGATCAATTAAAAAAATATTTAGGAAAATTCGGTTTTCAATGGTTTGCGGCTTGTTCCGTTTATCCTAGTTTGGATTGGAATTTTACAGTTTTGCTAGGGGCTTCCTTGGCTGATCACAAAGGTCTGGAGCGTCCTGACGAAGCGTTCCATTTGGCTATGACCAGACTACCCTGGTTCCGTTATGGCAGGTTTCCGGAATACCTTCGAAAAATACTCATTCGCGAACTCAAACCAGAGAATGAAGAGATAGTCCGGTCCACTCTCAACAACATCCTATTGACTATTTTAGAACCCTCGCATCAGAACTATTTTGAACTCGACATAGCCAAAGGGCCTCCACGAAAAAAGGTTAAAAAAGTGAGTCAATTTTTAGATCACGAGCCTTCTTCGTCTAAAAACGGCGATCACATTTTTGTCAAATTCATGATGGACGATCAGCCCAAGGAAACGGATTTTCCGCTGCCTAAAGCTTTAAATAAAATTTTCAAAAAAAATAAATGGTTGAAGTTCGACCTTCCAATATTCGCCGGATTCATTTCGACTCTCTTTTTGGCGATGGTTATGACTTTCTTTGAAAATCCCATACAAAATGGTCTTGTTTCAATATTGAAAGCGCTCGAAGGAGAAATTGTTGGGAAATTATTTTTGATGGGCAGTATGTTATGTCTTCTGATTTCGTTTGTGGGATTGGTGGATTGGACTTTACGCGCCTTTTTGGAAAAGGAAAATACTTTTATTTCTAAAAATTCTATCGAGATAGGAGAATGGAAAACTCAGCTACACTTATTAATTTTAGGTATTAGCTTAGTAGCTACTATTTTCACATTACTTTTTTTCATGATGCTGAAAATTGAAGGCGCTAATATTTTTAATCAAAAAGATTCTCTTTTATTCGCCGTTAATGTTCTTTCTTTGTTATTTGTCGAGGGAGCGGTCTTTTATTTACAAATAAAAATCGATCCACTTACCATATTTCATGGAGTCAAATTCGGCAAGTACGATAAGCTTCCGCCTCTCTTAGATTCTCTGGAAACGGATTTTGAGTATGAAGAACTATTTGGAAAAGTAGCGCTAGGTTTTTCGGTATTTATAATTCTAACTATGTTGCTAAAGAGATTTTTAGTTGCAGAATCTTTTAATCTGATTGAGCAAAAATTGATCCTAATAATTGTACCCTCATTGGATACAGGGTTATTATTTTTACTATTTTTCTTTCTTTTTGCTTCCCGTTTAAATTGCTCCGCTTCTTCGACTTTTAAATTATTCCTGGCAGTTGTTTCAGGCGTTCTATTTTATTTTAGTTTTTTTAATAATTTTGAAAACTTCTTAGCTCCAAATAATCCTATTTTATTAACGAGAAAACTATTAGATTTTCCTGCAATCATGTTTTGCGCTATTTTTGGCCTGTCCATAGGGTTTGCCGAATTTGGAATCTTGCCATTTCGAGACGGGATAAAGTTTGGTTTTTTGATTTTGCTACTTAGTTCAGCGGTAAATATTATTTCGGGAGCGGCCGAAATGATTTTTACGGTCGTCATTGGGGGATGTGGTTTGCGAATTTGTAGTCGTTATTTAGTTGTTCCGGTGGCAGAAATAGTCAAATTTAGTTTGAAGTTTTGTTTAATTTTTTTTGTTGGATTAGCCTTATTTCAATACATTGAGGTAGAGTACAAAGGAGGTTTGTTTTTAATTTCAAGCGTTCTTGATTCTAGTTACCTACCTATATATTTAGGTTCAAGTTTTATAGAATACTCATCTCTAATGTGGTTTTTCTTGTCGGCGCTGAAAGCCGCAAAGTTAAAGACGAAGGAAATAAGAAATCTAAATTTAGGTCCCGAGTTTTTAAATGAGTCCGAAATGAAAGGAGAATCCAACTTAAGAGCTTTTATTTTGACATTGATTACTGCGGGAATTTATGTCCCAATTTGGTTTATCCGATATGAAAGTGTTGTTCGGTCTCTTGATAAATCATTTGCTTTGTCGGGCGGTAGAAAAACTTTTATTGCGTTTTCCGTTTTATTTGGTTTCGCTGAAGTAAGCATAATACTCGATAGATTAGGATTTAATATATTTTTAAAATCTGAATTTTTAGGTTTTTCCTTATTGTTTTTTTTCATGGGTCTTTTTGTGTTTATGATAACTGCATTAAAGGTGAGAGATTCATTGCAAAAATCCGACCGTATATTTTCGGGTACTCCCAATTTTTTTACTTCAGTAAAAGTTATAATTTTTAATTTATTCTACTTAAATTCTAAATTAAATAAAGCTTTAGAAAAGTATTCGATTGGCCAATGGCCGATAGAAAAAAATGAGAAAGAAGAAAAGAAAAGAACATCGTTTTTTATTTATTTTATAGTTATCGCCGTTATAGGTATTTTGGCCGCTATCGCGATCCCACAGTTTTCTCAATACAAAGAACGCGCGTATAATTCAAATGCCAAAGCTGACTTGCATAATATATACCTGGCTTGCAAAGCCTTCTGGGCGGATAATTTATCGACAACTCCCTGCACTATTCAAGTAATTAAAAAAAGTATGTATGGATATACCAAAGGCACTGATGTAAGTGTAGAAATCCGTGTGCCAACCGAGAGCAATTTTGTAGCTTGGTCCAAGCATGATTCGTCTGGCAAAGCCTATTTGATGAATGAGGCAGGGTTTATAACTGAGGAATAACGGCCAAGTTAAATTAAATCTAATCTAATTTATCAACGATTTTATACGCTAGTTTTTTACTAGGATTATTTAATTTTGTCCAGATTCAAACTCATTGTTATTTTTTAATTGGCTTACCGGTTTCCGTTAGGCTTTTTTTTATGAGTTTAAAACAAAAGTCATTTTTGTTTTTTTTAAATTTCTAACCTTACATTGAAAAAATGAAGCAACCCTCGTAGTTTTTTATTGCCAAACCAAGTCGATTAAATTGGAGTAAGAAATGTTAGTTTTGTCTGACGATTATGCCGATACCGACTCGCTGGGTCATTCGGAATACTGTGACGGTCTGGTGGAAGTGATTCGATCTGTTGATTCTGAAGGGTCTTTTACTATTGGAATTTATGGGCAATGGGGAATGGGGAAAACCAGTATCTTACGGCAGATACAAGGAGCTCTCGATGGCCAAGAAAATGAAGATGATAAAAAGATTTTTACTGTTTGGTTTAATCCATGGCAATTTGTAGCCGAAGAACATTTGATAATTCCTTTTTTTCATACTTTGATATCTCATTTGGAAAACGTCAATCGACAATCAACGTTAGAAAAAGTAAAAGATAAGGTGGGAAAATTTTTATCTAAAATCGCTCATATTCCTACAGCCCTATTATATGGTATGGAAGGTGAGTTCAAGATACCGCTTCTTCTTAAAGCAAAGTTTGTCGCATCGAAAACGATGGACGACCAGAGTAAAGCTGAAGATGAAATCAATAAGATGAGTAGTCAAAAAATGGAAACTGAATTTCAAGATGCCGCTAAAAAATATGAAAGCACCTATTATAGATTAATTCAAATTCTTCGAGAAGCGGCATTAGAATTAGATTTTAAGATAGTCATTTTCATTGACGATCTGGATCGATGTTTGCCTGAAAAAGCGGTGCAATTATTGGAAGGTTTAAAAGTATTACTTGATCTACCAAATTTTGTCTTTGTCATAGGAGTCGCGCAGGAGGTAATTGAACGTGGAATTCGCGTTCGATACAGGGAGTTATATAAGGCTGACGAAAAAGGCGATATACCCAATATCGAAGAACAATATCTCGATAAAATAATTCAATTTCCTATTTCCCTTCCTTCTGCCGAACCTGGTAAATTAAAAGAAAACCTACTTGAAAAGTATTTAAATGAATTGGGGCCCTTGGCGCAGTTTGCCGACCTCATTTATGATTCTTTAGGTAGTAATCCAAGAACTTTGAAGCGTTTTATAAATGCGATTTCTTTTTCCCTTTACCTTGCGCGGCAACGATTGGGAGACGATTCGGATTTTCATCCCGAGTTGTTGATTAAAGTTTGTCTTATTGGTTATCTTTTTCCAGCATTGTACCGGCAACTGGAGAGATTTCCGGTTCATCTTGTACGCCTCGAAAGTATTATTTGGGAATTAGAAAATGAAAGAAATAAAAAAAAAGAGGAGAACGAAAAAGAACCAATAGACGAACAAAAAACAGAAATGAACAGAGCCGGTTTACGAATTATCGATCAATGGTTGGAGGACGACAAATTAGCCAAGCTTTTACCGATTTTAAAAAAAAGGAAATATCAAAAAAAGGAAGACGATTCGATTGAACAAAACGAAAAAATATCAGAAGAAAATGAAATTGGTTTTAATAACGAAGAAACAGTAATCAAGTATATCCGTTTGCTTGCTATATCTTTGCAATCTGAAGTCGCCTCAAAAGAAAAAGAGCATGTCGCTACAAGAGAACGTCTTACTCAAGAGATAAAGCATCGCATGGTTTCTATTCCCGAAGGAGATTTAAAAATTGAAATCCAAGATGGCGATCCTATGATTATAAGAGTTAGGTCTTTTATGATGGATAAATATCCAGTAACTCAGTCTCTTTATCAAAGTGTAATGGATGAAAATCCGAGTCATTTTAAAGGAGGAGATCGTCCAGTTGAAAATGTTTCTTGGATTGATGCCGTTAAATTTTGTAACAAACTTTCAAAAAAAATGAATTTGGATGAAGTTTATATCTTAGGCGAAGATCAAATTGATATTGCTATCGGAAAAAATGGTTATAGATTACCGACAGAAGTTGAGTGGGAGTATGCGTGCCAAAATAATGCGCAGAAAGCAGATAATTTGCGGTTGGATCAAATCGCATGGTATTTTGATAATTCAACAGAAACTCAGGAAGTAGGACAAAAAACCCCCAATGATTTCGGCCTATACGATATGCTGGGAAATGTATGGGAGTGGTGTAATGACTGGTATTCTAAGGAGCTAATAGACCTTAAAGACAAACCTAGTGGGCCTGAGACTGGTACTCAAAGAGTGATTCGCGGTGGATCTTGGCTGAACTCGCCAAAAAGTACTAATTCTAAGGTTCGACGCAAACATAAACCCAGTTTTTACGATAATAATTTGGGGATACGGCTCGTTTCATCCTCGCCTAATTAATAATAAAAGATCGAGTTTTGAATAGAGGGTTTGGATATAGGAGTCGGATTTAAAAGGCCGTTAAATAAATTTGCCGTAATTTAGATAAACGGCTTTTTCTTGAAGAAATCCTTAGAGCCGCCTCTTTTAGAAAGTATAATGTCCAAAGAAATTTTTCGGGCTTCATGAAAGAAACGATCGGAAACTTTATTTCGAGAAAGCGTTTAAGGCATGTCGCGGCTATTTTTTGCATGTGCTCCTCGCACTTGCGGGGATGAATCGTTGCGATAATTAGGAGTGGTGAGTTGGTTCAGCATGACAATGATTTAAGTAAGGGCGAGGTCCTACGTGGGGTTAAGATACATACTTCGTTGAAACATAGATTCCTCCACCACTCGGAGGCAGACGTCAAGTAACCGATATTCTCCAAGCTTCTTTCTTTTGATCCATGTTAACCGGGCATTAAGAACCACAGGGGTATCTGTAAAAGGAACATATTTGTATTGTCCCTTAGGAGCCATGTCGAAAAGCTTTCGATTCCCTTCCTGCAGGAAAATAAAATTTTTCCATAGTTGGATCTTGTTGAGGCTGATCTAGGCTTCGGCAAATTAAAATCGCTTTGTCACACATAGTCTTCTCCATCTATGTCCACAATTATCTTTCCTTCTTCATCCAGTTTAGCGACAACGCCTACAATCCTGGCTTGCGCTTCTTCGATTTCGCCGATCGTTAAGGGACTCAGATTTCCCAAGTCTTCTTTGAGCATGGCGCTGGCTCTATCCGACATATTATTAAATATTTTTTCTTTGAGGGTGTCGCTCGCATTTTTTAAAGATATCAGTAGATCTTCTTGATCAATTTCTCTTAATAGAGTTTGCAGGTCTTCGTCTCTCAGAAATTCTATTTTGCTGAAATAAAAACGAAGATCGTCAATTTGTTTAGCCATTACTGAATCCCAACTCGCGATTTTTTCCATGATTTCGTTTTCATCGTTACGAGGTAAACAAGCTAAAATACTCGACGCTATGGCGATTCCATCGATATCAATTTTTTGTTCATTGGGATTTGGCAAATTAAATGGAAGGTATTCGTTTAATTTCTGAATAGCGATTGTTGTCATGTCTTCTAGTTTTGCTAAGCGCGCGACTAGATTGGGACGGGTTTCCCACGGAAGCTCTAATAGTACTTTGGCCGCAATCATTGGATCTATAAACGCTAAAATTATCGCGGCTGAGTGAGGATGTTCATTGAGGGCCGCAATCGCGATGGTTTTTGGATCTAGGTTTGAAACGCATTCGTCTTCTCTTAAGTCGGAGTTCAACCAAGGGTTAGATTTTTCTATAACCTCCTTTTGGCCTTCCCTAAAGCCGTGTTCATATCCTTCTGCATAACCCAACCGCCAATGTTCTTTTACATCTTCGGGAAGATCTGAATCTAAGATTTCATTTTTATCTATGATTTCAGTCATCGTAAAACCTCAAAAAATGATCCGAATTTGTCGTATAATTTTGAATGAAAATCAATCTTAGCACGCTACAGTATTGGTTGTCTGTCATCATTTTCTTTCGCCAAAATAAAATGTTATTATTTAGAGAGAAAGCTTAGTTTTTCTACGGATGAATCATAAGGTTCATAGCCAGGATTTTGGGAATATTTGACGCCTAAACTCGATCCATAAATTGAAAACGGCATTAAACGAAAATTAAATGTGACAGACTATAAAAGTAGAAGATACTTGAATTAAATGGACGCTTGGCAAACAAAACCCAACAGCACAACCAGAGGAGGGTAACTCAAATGAAATTGGATATGTCTAAAATTTGGATGGTGACGTCGCTCTATCATAACCCTGCAATGTTTGACGACGTGACTGACGCCTTAGACGAGGCCGTTTATAGATTAAAAGATCCGATGGAAGCGGAATTGCAACCCGGCGATTATGGCAGGGATAATATTATTGACGTTCAATGGGCCTACATTCGCGAGAAGGCGGCTAACTCTCCAAAAAAGGTTTCGATACAGAGGTTGATGGACCATCTTGAAGATTTTCGCAAGAAAGTGTGTCCCGATATGCCTGGTTATCAGTAGCGCGATGTTAGTAAACGGTGGTGGTTATCGTAGAGCCTGCTAAGGAATATGTGGAAAAATTAAGCCTAGATCCTTCGCCGATATTAAAATATCGCCTCTAGGATGACATGCTATGGGGATGGGTCTAAATTAAGTGGACTTTAGTTTGGCGAAAGTTGCAATAGACTTTGAAAGAGGTGGTAGCCCTTTCCTTCGACGGGCTCAGGGCAGGCTTCATCTCAGGGTGACACAATTAGGTTCACCATGATAGTTTTTAGGTAAAGATCATATTTTTTTAAGAGTTTGTCTTGTCGGCTCCTGGCGATGTTTGGTCCTTAATGGTATTGAATACCGCCAAAGCTTGCGCAACCATCGATCCGGCATCTCCTGCATTACTAGGTAATAATATTGTATTCGATTCTTGAGCCAGGTTTGAAAACGCCTGGATATATTGCTCGGCCAGTTTTAGCGCAACGGCTTTCTCGCCGCCGGATTTTTCAATAGAAGAAGCGATCATTTCAATACTTTCAGCGGTCGCTTGGGCCACGGAGAGTATGGCTTCCGCTTCTCCCTTAGCGCGATTGATCTGATCGGTCATTGCTCCTTCCGATTTTAAAACAGCTTCTCTTTTTTCCCCTTCGGCCATATTGATCTGCGATTGACGCTTACCCTCCGAATTAAGTACCTCCGCTCTTTTTTGTCTTTCTGCGGCAACTTGCAGCTCCATGGCCTGGCGAACGTTATTGGGAGGCGTTATATCCTTGATCTCGTAACGCAGGCACTGAATTCCCCAAACGCCAGAAGCGTCGTTTATCGATTGCACAATATTAATATTGAGCGTTTCTCTTTCCTCAAATGTTTTATCCAATGTCATTTTGCCCAATTCGGATCGCATGGTTGTTTGAGCCAATTGACTGACGGCGTACTTAGGATCTTGTACTCCGTAGGAGGCCTGTTTGGGATCGGTGATTTTTAAATACAAGATTCCGTCAATGACTAAAGTCACATTATCTTTGGTGATGGCAGACTGACTCGGAATATCGATAGCGTCTTCTTTTAAGGAGTGTTTGTAAGCGACTCTATCAACGAAAGGAATAATAAAATGAAGACCGGCAACCAAGGTTTCCTGGTATCGCCCCAGGCGTTCTATAATCCAGGCGCTTTGTTGAGGCACCAATTTAATTCCGCTCCAAGCAACCAGGAAGACGATAAAGCCAATTGCAAGCGTAAATTCTGATATCTCCATTAACTCCTCCTTAGTTTTGCCGGTGGTGTGAATTTATTTATTAGCCGATTTTTCCTTGATAATTAACAATCCATTAGAAATTTGAGAAATGATGGCTTCCGTATCCGGGGCAATTGTTTCCATCTCTTCAGCCTCCGGTTCAAATTGACATTTCATGATAGCGCCAGACCATTTTACTTTGCCCATTTTTCCTTTTTCGATAGGTTCCCCATAGACAATAGCCGTGCTTCCAACCATATCGTCGAACCCCGATTCTTTTCCCCTAATAAATTTTTTCAAGGGTTTCCATAATAGAGTTGTCCAAAACGCCGAAGCGAAGAAAAATAAAATGAATTGATCCGATTGGCTATCTATCCAGCCGGCAATGAGGGCAGCTCCTACGCTAATAGCCGCCAAACCGGCAAAAAGGAGACCGATTCCCGAGAATACAACGATTTCAAGAAAAATGAGGAAGGCTCCAATAGTCAGCCAAATGGAACTCGTATTTAGGTTTGATAAAAAATCTTCCATAGAGTTGGATCTTCAAAATTTAAATGCTTGGCGCTTCTATGATCGGGGAGTCGTTCTTATTCTCTTACAATTAGGTTCGAGATGCAAACCTACTCGATTTAATGAAGAGAGTTTTCAATTATTTAAATCAAAGAAGTTTCTTTGGATGCAGCGCATGGATAGGTTCCACCGCTCCCAAAATTACTTTACCCAATTTTTTAATGTCCTCGTTTGTATGGAAAAAAGAGAAGGATAATCGCACCCAGGGAAGATCTTCTTCGATTTCCAAAACTTTAGCTACGATTTTTTTTGCGGTCAGGTAACTTTCAAGCTCTTTTCCATTCCGGAACTTCCATTTGTAATTCTCATTTGGTTTGACGCTTATTATTCGAGAGTGTTTTAGAGTATTAGTTTCTCCAACAATGGCGAAATGATTTTTCACATATGGCCAGAAATTATTGAGCATTTCGTGCGATCGTTGCGTGAAAAATTTTTTATCAAGGTTGTCGAATTTAGTCAATAAGTCCAGACAAGATTTCAACCCCGCTACTTTGGTGGGGTCAAAGTTTGTGGCCGATATTTTATCGTCTAGGCAATCATAAGGCTTTGAATCGAAACCCGAGGTATTGATTATCACAATCCCGCATGGTTCTGGGGCCATTAGCCATTTATCGCCGTTTAAGATATAAGCGTCTCCAATTTTTACTCCTTTGATTTCCATTAAATTTTCAACGGCATAAGAACCCAAGATAATATACCTGGGTGGAGTGATATGTTTTTCCTCGCAGGCATTTTTGACTTTAGAAATGATGTCTTCTAATTCAACCATTAGGCCGGTAGCGTAACAAACTTCGCTTATGACAACGATATTAGTTTTATTCGAACTGAGAGATTTTATGATTTCGCTAACAACGGTTGAAATTTGATGTTCTTTGGAGGATTCTAAAAAACCTTGGGGGCGATCTAAATATTCTATTTCACAAGAACTGGAAGCCTCATACCACTTGCAAACGTTTCTCATAGTTGGAGTCTCGTAAGGAGACGCAATCACTTTCTTTGGGGAGGGGTAATTATCCAAAGTTGTTTCAAGAGCTCTACCGGCCCCACTGAAAAGACGAATTTGTTTTTTATCCAAATCTGGGGAATGTCCGATGAGCTCCAGGAGTTGTTTTTGACAATCGCTCCAACATTGCATAATCCAATTTTCGGAGTTATTTGTACGCGGTGGCAACGCGTCATATTCGCTCAACAAACGGTCTCGTTCTTTTCCTACATAACGAATAACTGGCGCGGTGTCTGCTGAATTAAAATTTAGAAGATTTTTGCTATGAAATGGATAACAATCTTTATCCACTAACCAGGTCTTTACAAAAAAATTATTGAATTTGGCTACAACCAATGGAACCAAAAAAAATAATATTTCCATAAAATAATTTACAAGAGGAAACGTTAGTTCGACGCTTCTTGCAAATAAGGATGTAAATTCAAACGACTTGCCTATTTCAAGGCCTTCAAACCCGCTGGTCCCCGCAATTCCAAGGATAACTAATAAGCTGTTAGAATTAGCGCTATCCATGTGAAAAATAAAACCGGAGTTAATTTCCATGGACTTTGCAAATAAGTAAAAAATAGTGATCATCATGGCGATGATGGAATATAAAACAATCAGCAGTCCGCCACTTCTGTTGATTATATGTTTACCCGAAATGTAACCAAATTGAACGTTGGCGACGCCGCATAAAATGGGAAGCGTAACGAAAAAGAGAGCAAGTTTTCCAATGGGATAGTAGTTGTTTGAAAGTTTTGTTTCAAAGATCAACCATGCCGATTTAAGGCTCAGGGCTATATCCAAATCAATTGGACCTTTGGTTATGTAACGTCCAATGTCAAAGCAAGCGATAATGAACAGTATTTCGAATATTATGAGGAAAGGAAATAGTCCAAGACGCGTTAAGGAACCAATAATTTCCCAATATCCTTCCGGCAAAATAGTTTTACGGTCCTTAGCGATCGTTGCTGGACTGGAATCTCTACTCATTGATTAATCCTTTTTAAAGTCAGAGACAAATCGCCGGCATTAATTTTATCTTCCGATACAAATTTATTAGCCTTTTCATTGAAAATATAAATATTGTAAGAAGGAAGTTTGTTTTCGCCGTTTACAAAATAATAAGAATCTATTACCCCCACAAAATCCACCGTTTTTAGTTTTTTTATGAGACAGGCGCGGGAAATAATTTTCTCGTTTTTGTCGCATTCCGTAATTGCATTGGCAAGAATAAGCATGGAGTCATAACCCATAACTTCTAAGTTTTCCGGATTAAATTTTCGGAGAAAATCAATATCCGTTTCGTCGTCTATTTTCTTTTTCTTTTTAACCGATTGAATCTCTTGTTCGTCAATCTCGGAAAAAGGATAGGCCATGTAGACTTCCTTAAAACCCTTTTTGAAGACTCCAAAATCTTCTTTAGTTATGGGAGTATCGCTAATTCCTTCAGAAAAAATTATGGGGGGTTTGGTGAGGGAAGATGAGGAATTATAAATTTTTCTAAGTTTCTTCATCAGTTTTTTAGCGACTTTTCCATAGCCACAATAAATGATACCCGTAGGTTCAAATTCTTTTAATGTTGTTTCCAGTTGTTTAGGAATTATACGTTTTAAATTGATGTCTATGATCTCCGCATGATCGGAAAGTTCCTTTGTTTGAACAGTTACTTCAAATTTTTCCAAAATATTTCCAATTTGATCGCATAAAGGTTTGGAATAGGCTTTTGCCGTATCGGTAATTTCTCTAAGAATAAGAACTTTATCCATATCTAGTTTTCTAGATTTGAATGCAATAGCGGGAGCCTGAGCCAATTCATCGCCAGGGAGAATACGAAAAACATTTTCCATAGGAGCTAAGTCTTCAGTTTGATTAGGATCATCGTCATTTTGCTCAGGATGCATAACCCAGGGACTGCTGGCAGGAGTGAGATTAGGGATACCGCTATTAGCGTAAGTTCGAACGGTAGCTTTGGTCGTTCCAGAAGAAGTGTGACCAATGACGGCAAGGAGGTTTGGGTTTTTTACAATTTTTTTTGCTATTCTTTCGGCTTCGGGTATATTTCGTGAGTCATTGTAAGGCTCTAGTGTGATAAATTTCCTGATTTTTTTAAATTCTTCGCGGTTAGAACACTTTAGGGCCAGCCTTACGCCATCCCACATAGCCTGACCAATTTTCTTTTCGTTTACCTTGGGTTTTTTATTCTTTACTTTGGTTTTGCAATCAAATTTTAATTCTATCTGATTCCTATCCTCGGCAATTCCATCGCCAATGACAGCGATCGCCATTTTATCCTGAGCAAGCGCGTTGAGAGGGAAGAGGGGTGTCAGCGATAAAATTATCAGGATGATCAATTTACTCATGAGAGATGAAAATATCCCTTTTAGAGAATTAATGAAATTATAAAAATTTCAACATACCTTAACGTTCTCGACTTGTTTGTACTGTTTCTCAAGTCGATAGATTAATGACCTTGCCTGAAACTATAATTTTCTTTTGATATGACTTGTATTTTGGCGCTCTAAAATGATTTGGTCAACGAAAAACCATAAAAAACGATCATTTTAAATAAGGTTTGTCATTAAAAAGAACAAACTACTTGATAAGGATTTACCACTAACTGAAGGTTTTGAGGTTATTGCTATATTTTTTAGAAATTAAATGTGGTATCAAAGCATTGTTTGGTATGCAAAGTATGGGTTTTAGAAAGGAAAAGACGCTAAGCGAATTGCTATTCTTCTTTAGTTTTGCAGAAAGTTTTCATAACATCGAATTTGGCGATAAAAGTCGGCGCTACGAGAACTTTTGCCAAAAGGAATTGAAAAGGGCGGGAAAAATTACTATAAATATGTGGAAGAAAGTATCGAGCTCGCGATAACGCTACCAAAACCCAAAAGAAAAAAGCAATGATCAAGAAGAATAAAATTGAAAACCCAGCGGTCGCGGAAGTATTCAAAAGCTACCCGAAACCGATGCGCCAAAAATTAATGTTTATCCGTAAACTGATTCTGGAAACGGCATCGGAAGCGGCAGACGAAATCGAATTGGAAGAGACGCTAAAGTGGGGAGAGCCGAGCTATCTTGCCAAGGGGGGAAGTACGGTAAGAGTGGATTGGAAAAAATCCAAGCCCACCCAATACGGCATGTACTTTCATTGTCAAACCAAATTGGTCGATACATTCAAAGAGCTTTATAAAGATCAATTCAAGTTTGAAGGCAACCGAGCCATTGTGTTTGATGCAAACGATGAAATACTCATTGACGAATTGAAGCATTGCATTTTGTTAGCTCTTACCTACCATAGTCGAAAACACCTTCCCATGTTGGGCGTTTAATTAGTAAAAGAATTATTAATAATCTGCCCCCGACGCTACTTTCGAATTACCCGACTCATGTTTTGCTCGAAACGATGTAATTCGATTCGAGTAAAAATTAATATAAATTGCTTTAATATTAAAAAAAACATGATTTTTATATGGAATAATTAACTTAGAGGACTTATCTTCAAGAGTAAGTAATCGATTTTCTCAGCGTATTTTTATTGGAGTATGCAGTATCCTTTATTATTTTTTTTCAAAAGTTGTTGGAATAACTGTATCGGCTATTCTTAAATAATTTTCATATTCTAAGGAGGAAATATGAAACGACCATTAAAATTCGTTTTTTTCGTGGGATTTTTAAATTTGTCTGTCTTTTTTTTCTTTGTTAACCCAGCTATAAGCGCCGGACCTGCCGATGGATATGATATTCATGTTCAAGCTCCACATATGATGGATGACGGAACCGTTGGCGGTCCGTTCCATCACTATTGCAAAGGTATTTCCGACAAAATTTTGCAATGCCTTTTATTTGAAACAACCGATCCAAAAGCTCCATTGGTAGCCATTGAATATTTTGTGGCTAAGGATCTTTCTAGAAAACTTCCTCTAATTCAATGGCATCGATTTTTTCACGATCATAAAGTGGAAATCGCTACGGGTAGAGTTCAAATTCTTGGGTTACCCGAAGAAGAAGCTAAAAAGGTTGCCGATGTTGCGGCAAAAACTGATGGAGTCATTTATCATCTTTGGCAAAAAGGGAAAGAGTTTCCCGATGGAAGCGTAACGTTTCCACAATCTTTAGGACACTCCTTTCCGCAACCGAAATAGAAACGCCTGAAAGGGGGCTTTAGCCCCCTTTTTTTTAGAAGGAAGAAAACATGCTTAAATTTACTTCAAAGAGTTTTGTTTTTTTTATTGAAGTTTTATTTTTATGTTTTGTGCTGTCGGGATCGAGTGTGGCTGCCGATCGAGAAATTTTAAATCCTCGGGTTCCTGCCGACCAAATTGAAGAAGCAAAAAGTTGGATCAATCCATTTGCTCCAACTAACGAAAATATCGAAAAAGGGAAGGCTCTTTTTCATGGAAAGGCGTTTTGTATTACCTGTCATGGGAAGGATGGTACGGGGCTTGGGAGTATTCCCGGCCTTCGCGGAAAACTTCCCCGAAATTTTACGGATAAAGAGTGGCAAACAAGACGGACAGATGGGGAACTATTGTGGATTTTAAAAAATGGCAGTAAGGGAACTGCCATGGCTTCTTTTATTCCTCTTATTTTGACTGAAGAAGAAGCCTGGCATGTGATCCTTTATGTTCGATCCTTTGGCAAATAAAAGCCTTTAGGTGATGACCTAGCCCCAATTTATATGGGCTAGGCTAGGTTTTGAGAAGTACCCTTATTTACCGAATTGCCGTATGTAATGAATCAATTGCCACACTTGATTGTCTTTTAATTTTTTAAAAGCCATCATTCCCGTTCCGGAAGATCCATTTTTAACAATCCAAAATAATTGACCGTCGGGAATATTCTTCATCATAGTTGAGCAGGTGAAGTCCCTGGGGCGAGGACTCATTCCGCCAGCTCCAGGTCCTTTACCATTGCCTTTTTTCCCGTGACACATTTTGCAAGCGATGGGTTTAGCATTTTTCATGAATAGGTCTTCGCCAGCTTTTATATTAGTTTCCGTTATAGGTAGAGGATTTTTTTTACTAAGATATATGGCAGGAGCTTTTTTGGTTTTGCGCTTTTGGCTGCAATCAGTTCCGCTCGCTTTAGCCATTTTAGTTCCACCAGAGGAAGCATTGGATGAAGTCTCTTCTCCTCCTTTAAAAGTTGCTTTTAGGTAAGCGATTACATTCGCCAAGTCCTGAGGAGGCAGAGTCAATCCAAAGTCCGGCATTAAAGAAGATTTACCAACAGATTTTCCGCCATAATAAACAAGGTTAAAAAGGTAATCGTCTGGAAAATCGCTTAACGCCATGTTGGCATGAATAGCGGGTTTCGGATTTAGACCGGCAGCCGCAGGTCCGTCTCCTTTTCCTTGAGCGCCGTGGCATTGCGAACAGTATTCTTTATAAACTTTTGCGCCGCTTGCCGCGTTGGCATTAGCAAAGTATTCGGTTTTCCAAGGCTCAAAGAATTTAAAATCCTTGTTTCCTTGAAGAGCGATGTAGCCAGTGGCATAGCGTAAACCAAGACCGCTAACATCCGCTACATATTCGCCGCTATGTGGAACATAGTCGGGAGGATTGGAATTGAATCGATAAATCCAATCTGGATTGTATCGTTTGAATGCTTCAAAAAAATCGGCGCTTTGAAGTCCGCCAGTGGGTTTGCCATCTTCCATAACTTGATGACATCCAAGACAAGAATAATCGCGAAAGATCTTTGCTCCAAAATTGTATTCCATTTCTGAAAACTTAGAATAATCTATCGTATTGGGTTCAACGGTAGAGTCCATTAAATTCTTTTCGAAATAATTGGCGACTCCGTTTGCTTGTTCTTCTGTGATTGATGGATGTGGAGTAGGTGTCGTTGATAAATCCCAACGATAGCTTTTGCTATACATGGTTTTTTCTTTACCCTGAAGCCATGCAACTAACCAATCGCGCTTAAACTTACTGCCTCCCCACATTAAATCGGGAGCCTTCAGGTTGAATCGCGATTCCCCTTTACCTTGAAATTTGTGGCAAGCGGCGCATTGGTTTTCAATTAGTTTTTTTGTAGATTTTTCATCAAATGCCCAAGCATTGGTTCCTGTTAGGGTGATAATTAAAAATATAAATAATTTAAGTTGAAAGGAATTAACTTTTAATAAATACATTTTGCTACTCCCGTTGAGTGTTTCCATTTGCAAATTTTAAAATGTGACTTGATCGGTTGGTTTTGGATTTTTCTATAATTAGTTCACCGAATGGCGGAATCTTAATAAAGGAATTAATATTGAAATTTCTTTCCAATAAAATAGAATTTTAATGAATCATGACCGGTCTATTTCAAACGGGTAAAGGAGATTCCGTGAATTTAGCGTATGAGTTTTTTATTCCCGCAAAACCTCCTAATAAGTTGCGAACGTTTGGGTATCTTTTATTCTCAAAGATACTGCAGGCAATTGAAGATCGATATCCCCCTTCGCAATAGATCAGTACGGTTTTGTCTCTGGGGACTTCTTCAAATCTTTCGGTCAAATTATTTAAAGGAATATTTGTTGCGTTCTTTAAGCGATTAATCGAATATTCATTAGGAGACCTTACGTCTAAAATAAATAGAGGTTCCCGACTTTCAACTTTTTCTTTGAAATTTTTAGGAGTCCAGCAATGGGTAGACGAAATCAGATTGAGGTTATCTTTTAAGGATTTCATTCCACTTTGAAGATAACCCGCTACATTATCAAAACCAATTCGACCCAAACGCAGTTCCGATTCAAATTCAAATTCAGGTTCCGAAATTATAATAATGGGAATATCATTCTTTAATAAAGTTCCACACCAAGTGGCAAAATTGCCAGACAAACTAATTCCAATTGCCCCTCTCAAATGAGCGGCGTTGAAATCTTGTTCCGGACGAGTGTCGAGAATTTGATAACCTTGATTTTGGAAGGTTAAGACTTCTTCAACGGAGAGAGGTTTTAGACCCGATTGCAAGGAGACGTCTAGATTAGGCCTTTCTTTTTTATTCAGTTGAGCGTCGAAAGAAAAATAATTGGGAGCCTGAGGTTGGTTTTTTATCACTAATGCAATAAATTCCTCATTGGTCATTGGTTGAAGAGCATAATTAGAACGCTTTTGTTCTCCAATCGTTGAAACAGTGTTGTCGCTTAAATTTTTTCCACAAAGAGATCCAGCTCCGTGCGCTGGGTATACTAATGTATCGTCGGGGAGTGGCATTAGTTTTTCCCGCAAAGAGGCATAAAGCATTTCGGCCAATTCAAGAGCCGAAAACCCTACGGATGCCATTAAATCCGGACGACCCACATCTCCAATAAATAAAGTGTCTCCGGTTAGAACCATTTTAGGTTTAAACGGACTTTCTATAAGATCAAAAACTAGAATGGAAATACTTTCGGGAGTGTGACCGGGCGTTTCAAGAATTTCTAATCGAATATCATTTAACTGTAACTGATCGCCTGTTTTATTGGGAATGAAGGAAAACTCTGCTTTAGCTTGCGATCCAAGATGGATTTTTGCTTGTACCCGATCTCTTAATTCCAGGTGACCGGCTACAAAGTCGGCGTGAAAATGAGTCAAAAACACATGTTTAATTTCTAATCCATAACTTTTTGCATCGTTTAGATATTGATCTACATCTCTTTGTGGATCGACCACGATTCCCGTCTTAGTTTCTTCATCGCCAATTAAATAAGAAGCGTGGGCGAGGCATCCTAAATAATATTGTTTAAAGATCATATTAGCTTCCTAAATATTAATTATTCAAAGAAAGAGGAAATAAGACTGAAACTTCCGTGCCTTCCCCTTCGCGTGATTTAATTTCAATTTTGCCGTTATGCTTTTCCACTAACCTTTGAGTAATATTTAAACCAAGACCGGTTCCTTCTCCCTGCATTTTGGTGGTGAAAAATGGATTAAAAATTTTTCGCAATACCTCTTTAGGCATTCCGGGTCCATTGTCTTTAATTTTAATCAGGATGAAACCGTTGTTCTGGCTGGTAGCGACTTTTAATCTTCCTTTTTCCTTCATTGCCTGGCATGCATTATTGATAATGTTGAAAAATATTTGTTGAAGATCGTCCGGGTCGGTCATAAAACTTGGTAGATTATTAAATTCTTCTTCTAAAACGATTTCACTATTTTGAAAGGGCAACATTGCAAATTTAGCCGCAGATTTAATAATTTCGTTTACGTTTGTTTCTTTTTTTAATCCGTTCTCCTTGTCTAAAATATATCCAGAAAAATCGGAAAGGACATTTCCTAAGCGATTTGAATTTTCTACTATTCTTTCGGCGTAATGTTTTATCTTTTTCAAATCGTTTTCATTGCACATTGCTTCAGAAAAACTCATGATCGAATGCAGAGGATTGCTAAATTCATGCGAGATTCCGGCGGCTAACGTTTTCAATGAAGAAATGTTTTCCGCTTGAGTCATTCTGTCTAGAAAATCTTTTTCTTTTGTTAAATCGCTTAATATAAGGCCTTTTAGAGGCTCGCCAGTAGGAGATATTTCGGTCTTAAAAACACGATAAGTAAATATCCTGTCTTCTAAAGTAATCACCGACGGAGGGTTAAAATCTACGGTTTCGACGGCTCTTGCATTTAATGGGTCTCTATCAAAGTTTTTATTTGATTTCTGTTTTCGATATTCTGGCGGTTTTTCTATTTGAGAGTCGTCGAGCGGTTTAGAAAGCTCGGCAAGAAGGGGCTCCCATTTGGGATTCATTTTAGGAAGCGCTTCATTTAGCAGTTTGCCAATAAAATCCTGAGTTCGCCTTTCGGTTATTTTTCCAAAAGCCGTATTGGCAAAAACGATCCGGTTATTTAAATCAACGACCAAAATAACGCTTGGAACGTTCATCAAAACTGTTTCGGTGATAATATTCAAAATACGCCTCGGATTGTGAATGCTAAAAATAATTTTATTGATGTTAAATTGATTTATTTTTTTTAATAAATTCCAATTGAAACGTTAGCTTATATGCGTGGCTAACTGCCGAATGTATAAGATGATTTGCCAAATCTGATTGTCGTTAAGGGTTTTGAATGCCATCATTCCTGTTTTTGGAGATCCATTTTTAATAATCCAAAAAAGCTGACCATCGGGAACGCCATTAATGGTTTTTGCGCATGTAAAATTCCTTGGCGAAGGTTTAAAACTTTTAGCCATAGGCCCTTGTCCGTTTCCATTAATACCGTGACAAACCTTGCAAGGCATAGGTTTTGCCTTAGTTAGATATAGTAGTTTCCCTTTTTTAATATTTTCAGAAGTTGGCTCAAGAGGATTTTTTAAATTATAAAAGTCTTCGGGAGCCTGTTGAGTAAACCTCGGTTGAGGGCAAATTAATTCCACCTCCGCCGCTTCGAGGGTTTTGGAACAACCTTGTGAAAAAAGGATAAATAAAAAACTTGTCGAAATAATTTTCCAATAATTCATTTAACCCTCCCTGTTATTTCTGATGGTTTTAAAAGTCCGATTTAATCGATCGGAAGTGAAAAATAAAAAGTACTGCCCTTTCCCAATTCACTAGACACTCCAACCTTTCCGTTATGGATATGAATGAGCTTTTTGCAAATTGCCAATCCAAGGCCCGTTGATTTTTCTCCGCCTGTAGGTCTAGCCGATAAGGTCTGGAATTCTTTGAATAACAGTTGTTGGTCTTCTCTCGAAAGACCGGGGCCTTCGTCATGGACTGAAAACCGAATGGAGCTGTCTAGTTTTTCGGTTGTTACCAATACCTTAGAATTAGGAGGAGAAAATTTGACAGCATTTCCAATAAAGTTTCCCATCACTTGAGTGATGGCGTCTGTATCGTATGAAATAGTGGGAACAGATCCAGGATCAAAGTGAATTTGAATATTTTTTTTATCCCCCAACAATTGATTCATCTCAACCTGTTGTTTTGCGGTAACGTTTAAATCCTGAAGACCTTTATTGATACTGATTTTTCCGCTTTCTATTTTTGAAATATCTAAGAGGTTTTCTAACAACCCTTGCATAAAATTACTTGCGTTAAAAATCTTCTCGGAAATTTCTTTTTGTTTCTCGTTTACTTTTCCCACAGTTCCATCTTTTAAAACCTCGCTAAAAGTTTTAATCATATAAATCGGGTTTCTTAAATCGTGAGATGCGATTCCCAAAAACTTGTTTTTCAAATCATTGAGTTCTTTGAGTTGGTCGTTTTTTTCTCGTATCTCTTGCTCTCTTCTATGAGAAACGATGGCATCCGCAATGAGTCCGCCAATAGAAAGTAAAATCTCTTGGCTTCTCACGTACCATGGAGGGTTTTCATCTGTATATAAAAAGAGAATGCCTATTAAGCGCTTTTTACTCTTGAGAGGAACAATATAATGACCATGCTCGGTCATTCCATCAAACTTGTGGTCGTGTCTAGTATCCTTAAAGCAACTATTACTTATTAGGAATTCTCCAGAAACAGCCGCCTTGCCGCATAAACAAGCGCCATAGGGTATCTCCTTTTCTTTTTCCATAAACTCTTGAGTAAATTCCCCCACGGTACAAAAAAGTCTCAAAACTTTTTCTTCCGGGTCTGCTAGGAAAATACCCGCTTTATGTTCTACTTCAAGTTCATTAAAACGAATAAGAGTCGCTAAAGCGCTGACCAGAATATTTTCTAAACTTTCTGGGTTATGAAGAATTTTTGCGATTTCATGAAGAACTTTATACTCCTCCGTTCTGCGGCGGATTTCTTTTTCAATTTCCTGGAAATACTGTTCCTTGGTATCTGTAATTACTTGTGTCATTTCTATGTCCTAACGATTGGATTTTGTTTTGGACGTTAAAATACGTTTTTATTAAAACGGATTGAGGTTAAGATTTAATTTTCAACCTTTATAATTTAGATCATTTAGAGGGATTGAAAATTCTTTTAAGTCGAAACTAATGACCACTTTTTTAAAAGTTATTTATTAAATAAAATGGAAATCCGTCGTTTTCTGCCCTCCCTAACCCCAATACTCGAGAAGATTGAAAACGAACGACCCGGAGCAGGAAGGTTATAGTTCAACATCCTTCCCTGCTGCGATTAACTTATCTACGACTCCGATTAATTTGGCTTTATCGACAGGTTTTACTAAATAGTCTTTAACGCCTTTTTTTAGCAAGGAGGCCGCTAGTTCCGCATCTGGAAAAGCCGTGATAACCACAATAGGAATACCAGGGGCATTTCTCTTGAGGTAATCGATGCACTCAACACCGTCAACTTTTGGCATTCTGATGTCGCAAAGAATTAAACCGACGTTAACCAAGTGATCTGCTTGTTTTAATGTTGCAATGGCTTCTTCCCCATTTTCGGCTTCCAAGATTTTGAAATTTCCATCTCCAAGTTGTAATTTAATAGCTTCTCTAACGTCTTGTTCGTCGTCGACGATCATAATTTTTCCGGTACTCATGGTTTGTCCTCCCTATGAAAAAAGTTGAATTGCTAAACCGCTGTATTAATTTTTAGGTTCTTGAGTATTTCAAAAAATGAAATGCTCTAAACTTGAGTTAAGTATAGGGAGTCGATAAAAATTTAATAATCGCTAGGATTACTAAGTTTTAGAGGTTGGATCTAAATTAATTTTGTAGTAATTCTACTACAAGGATTTGATTAGGGAATGGGAGCGGTTTTGGAAAGACTATCTGTCTGAGGATGATTATTTTAAGGACAGATTAGTTTATGAGATCATTTTTAATGGCGTAGTGGATGAGTTCTGCGTTGCTTTTCATGTCTAGTTTTTCGAGGATACGGGATTTATAAGTGCTGACAGTATTGACGCTTAAAAAGAGTTTGTCTGCAATTTCCGTTAACTTATTGCCTTCTGCAATGAGTCGAAAGACCTGAAATTCTCGATCCGTTAAAATTTCATGAGGAGGTTTTTCTGAATCGTGGTTAAGGCCTTCAACCAACTTATTGGTAAGTTCGGGGGAGATATATTTGCCGCCATTAGCAATTTTTCTAACAGCTTCTACGAGGAGATCGGAAGCGCTTGCTTTTCCCAAGTAACCGGAAGCTCCAGCTTTTAAAAAACGGGTTCCGTAATGTTCTTCAGAAAAAATGCTCAAAATTAAAACAGGCAATTTAGGTTTTAAAGATTTTAATTCAATTAAAGTATCCAGACCGTTTTTCTCGGGCATATCAAAATCTAATACAACAACGTCCACATCGTTTTTTTTGATAAAGTCAATCGCTTCGTTTCCGTTGTTTGCCTCCCCGACAACCGACAAATCGCTGGTATCCCCCAGAATTGTTTTAAAGCCTTGGCGAACGATTTCGTGATCGTCGGCAATCAATACTCTTATCGTTTTTTTTGAAGGTTTCATTCTTCTACCAATGGAATTTTTACGGTTACTTTGGTTCCTTTTTCAGGAAAGCCTTCAAATTGAACTTGTCCGTTAAAACCAAAAATTCGTTCTTGAATCCCAATAAGACCAATGGATTCTGGATTGTGGATAACTTCTTCGTTTAATCCTATACCATTATCCTCAACAATAAAAATAAGATGTTGGTCAACTTTATTCAAACTAACTAGCGCCTTAGTAGCTTTTGCATGACGGGCAATGTTAGTCAAAGTTTCTTGAAAAATTCTAAATAAAGCGGTTTTTAAGTCTTTTGATAAATTAATATCTTCTTGAAGGCAGTTAAGATCAAATTCAATCCCAATTCTCTTACGATATTCGTCGGCTTGCCAGGCAATGGCCTCGCAAAGTCCAAAGGCATCTAAGATAGGAGGCCGAAGCTCCGTGGCAATTTCTTGCACAGATTTTATGGTGTCGTCGATGAGTTGAGTCATGGATTCAACGCGTCCTTTAATTTCTGCAAGATCACGAGGTAGTTTTTTACCTATATAAGAAGAATCCATTTTAAGCGCCGTTAGAGACTGTCCAAGTCGGTCGTGAACTTCTCTGGATATTCTTGATTTTTCTTCTTCTCTGGAAGTTTGGATCTGATTACTAAGTTTTCGAAATTGGTCTCTCGAAGTTTTTAGTTTTTCGTTAGTTTCCGTTAATTCCGATGTTTTGGAGTCCACTAAATTTTCAAGATGATTTCTATAACGCTCTAATTCGTTTTCAATTTGTTTTCTTTTGATGGCATCCGCGATTAATCCGCCAATGGATAGCAATACGTCTTGACTGTGTTGATACCAGGAAGGATAAGTGTTGGTGTATAGAAACATAATTCCAACAAGATCGCTTTGGCTTTTAAGAGGGACGATATAATGCCCATGCGCCGTCATATCCTCAAATATTCTTTCATGACGAGAATCTGTAAAACAACTTTCACTCATAATTAATTCGCCGGATGCAGCCGCTCGACCGCATAAACAGTTTCCAAAAGGGACCTCTTTTTCTTTTTCCAAAAACTCGTCGGAAAATTGGCCGACAGTAGTGTAAAGTTGAAGGACTTTTTTTTCGTGGTTGGCCAAAAAAATACCCGCCTTTTTTTCGACCTTTAGTTCTTCAAATTGAGTAATAACATTCAATACATTTTGGAGCATTACCTTTATTTCTAAGGGAGATTGAAGTGTTTGCGCCACTTCATGAAGAACTTTATATTCTTGCGCTAATAAAGAAGGTTCTTCAGGAGCTTTACCTTTTTCTGTTTCCATAAAAATATTTCCAATGAATGGGTAGAGTGACCAGCAGCCCTGTCTTTTAAGTTTGAGGACAGTTATAATTCTTTCATGGCATTTTAAACTTAGCGGCAAAATACCACAAAGTAAAAAACCGCTGCTTCTAATTAGTTTGCGTTGGGTCTTTTGAAGTGGCTTTTGAATTAGATTATTGTCATGCTGAGCTTGCCGAAGGAAAGCGCGACCACCTTTTTTAACTTAGCTGATCTTATATTTAGTTTTTGCAAACCCTTCCGCGTGTCATCTAGAGGAGAACCTTTAGGTTCTGCGAAGGATCTCACCTCGCCCCAAACGTCATCCCGACCAGAGCGGAGGGATCTATGCTTCAAAGAAGCATGTCCCTTAAGAGCCTGTCCAAACACGACCGTCTATCAATAGTTCTGCATTTAGAAAAATTTCTGTATTTCCATTATTCCCGCTCGAATGCTCCTAAAGCGTCCAGGATTATAATTTTTCTTCCAAAGTGGGAAAATTAATGTTAATATGCCTCCTTCCACGCGTTCTGGCATTTACCGATCTCGCAAAGGCTAGCCATTCATTCAAAAGCTTTGCAACTTATATTGAAATTAAATTACTTTTTACTTACGTTGTTGCGATTAACCTCGCATGAAAGCTGATCTGAACTGTCTATTTTAAATACCTCGTTTCTATACCTTTAAATTTATTTTCTTGGGTCAATTAGTCTAATACCTCCCTGATACCGATCGGCTGAGTCATCAAAAAACGCTTACCCGATACCTCTTCGTACAAAACCAAATTCCCTCTATAAATTCAAACTATTGAAGCTTTTTATTTTTTTGTCGGATTCCAAATCAGACCTCATGCGCGTTTTTAAAACCGTAGCCTAAACATTTATCTTATAAAAATTATTGGAGTTGTAAGTTGGGAATTTTTAGAGAAGGACAGATCTTTATTTTTAAAGCGGCTTTTATTTTAATGTGCGTTAGCTTGGCCAACTGCGCCACAATTGTTTCCGGCACCAGCCAAGGCGTGTTTATAGAGACCCCAAAGGTAGAAAACGCTTCATGCGATCTTAAGGACCAAGAAGGCGAAGTTTATCATTTGCCGAAATCGCCAGGAAATGTAACGGTTCAAAAAGGCAATGGACCGCTCACGATCATTTGCGGAAAAAAAGGTTATGAAAACGGAACGACCCTTGTCGAAAGCGATTTGTCGGATGCGGCTTTTGGCAATATCCTAATGCCCGGCGGAAGTATTGGCATTCTCATCGACGCCGTAACTGGGGCCGCTCAACAATACCCCGATAATATCACCGTTTGGATGAAGCCTTTTGAATGGACATCTCAATCAGAGAAAAACGATTGGCATAAACAACGCGACGACTACTTACAAGCTCTCGCTGCAAAAGCCAAAACAGTAGAGGTTGTTGCCGACTACGATCAGGACTGATATTGATTGGTCGCTGATTGGGTGAGATGTGGCCGCTCTTCGAGAGTTTCTTAAAGAACATGCTTCTATGAAGCATAGATTTCTCGACTCAGCTAGGGATGACTATTGAATCGAAGCGAGATTCTTCGTCACGATAAACCGTTCCTCAGATAATATGAAACAGACGATCAACCTCTAAACGTGTTAGTAATAAAAAGGCTCAATTTCTTATAACTAACACAATAAAGAAG
>Ga0209992_10001007_pt1 | contig 32919 bp, 30 predicted proteins | sample 2SBtaG_2_FD_182564 | JGI IMG/M metagenome (GOLD analysis project Ga0209992, IMG submission 182564) | Deep subsurface microbial communities from Kolumbo volcano to uncover new lineages of life (NeLLi) - 2SBTROV12_ACTIVE470 metaG (SPAdes)... | ecosystem: Environmental > Aquatic > Marine >... | reverse complement strand
ACGATGAACACCGCTCGGCGGGGGGACGCCTCTGACGCGGTGTTGTATGTATCGAGCGGCTCGGGGGAAGCCGTTGATCTCGATGTCCAAGACTCTAGTTACCAGCGGGTCATCTGCCAAGTAGTTGCGACAGATAGTTTCCATCTCTAGAAACGATGGGATACCCTGTCGGTCATGGATCTGCGGCAGCTCGAAGCGCTCGCGGCGGTGGCCGAGCACGGGCGCTTCTCCGCAGCGGCACGGGCGCTGCACACCGTGCAGTCCAACATCAGCACCCACGTTGCTCGCCTCGAGGACGAGCTGGGGGCCATCCTGGTCGACCGGAGCGCAGGACGACTCACGCCCGAGGGCGAGGTCGTTCTGGCGCGGGCTCGCCGCGTGAACGCCGAACTGGAAGCACTGCGAGCCGACGTCTCGTCGATGACCAGCCATGTCACGGGGCCCGTCCGCATGGGTGTGATCGGAACCACGGGCAGGTGGCTTCTGCCCTCGCTGCTCGACGAGCTCGGTCGGGCCCATTCCGACGTCGAGGCGCTGGTGATCGACTCCACGACCACTGCGCTGCTTCCCCTCCTCGAACACAGCGAACTCGACCTCGCGGTCATCAACCTGCCCCTCCAACACGACGAGATGGTGACGAGCCCACTCTTCAGTGAAGAGCTCGTCGTGATCGCGCCTGCCGATCACCCCTTGGCGGCCGACGGCGACAGAGAGATCCAGATCCAGGATCTCGAAGCTCACCGGTTTCTCCTGGGGCCGCCCGGTTCGAATCTGCGCGATCAGATCGACGATGCGGCAACCCAGCACGGGGTCCACCTGCGGACTCTCGCGGAGCTGGACGGCATCCGTCTCACGGCAACGCTCGCCTTCCAGGGGTACGGGCCGGCCATCGTGCCGGTGACCGCGATCCCCGCGTGGGCATCGAGGGGCGAGTGGTCCGTGCTCACGATGCCCGACATGCCGAGGCGCAACGTGGGTCTCGCCATTCGCCGGCGCGGCATGCTCTCGGCTCCGGCCGCCGCTACGCGCGACATCCTGCGCCAGGTGGTCCGCGACCTGGCACCGACCATCGAAGGCGTCGACACGATCTGACGACGTGCACCGCCGCGCTCGTGTTGGGAGTGAAGCGAGGGGCGGGCGTACGCTGACCCGGAATGACCGACGGCCTCTCCCTCCAGTTGCGCGCCGGTACCCCCGGGCAGGTCAGCGCCGGGATGTACGACCTCGACGGTCGCACCGTCATCTTGATTCGCGCCGACAGTCCTGACCGCAAGGGCGCTCTCACTCCCGACGACGGCGACACGATGGTGCGGGCACTCGAGATGGCTCTCGAGAAGCGGCTTCCGGTCGTCCTTTTGCTCGCATCGAGCGGAGCCGATGCCAACCACGGGGTCGCCGCACTCGACGGCTGGGGGCGAGCCGCACGCGCGGTGTCTCGGTGTTCGGGCGTCGTCCCGATCCTGGCGGGGGTCACCGGGCCCGCCGTGACGGGAGCCGCTCTGCTCATCGGACTCGCCGACATCGTTGTGATGGCCTCGGATTCGTACGCGTTCGTGTCTGGGCCGATCCCTGTTCGACAGATGACCGGTGTGTCCGTCGGCCTCGACGAGCTGGGCGGTGCCGCGGTGCACGAGCGTTCGACAGGCGCAGCGCATGCGGTCGTCGCGAGCGACGACGTCTTGCCGACGCTGGCGGACGTGCTGCGGTTCCTGCCCGATCACAACGACACGCTGCCGCCACACGTTCCGACCGCCGATCCGGCAGACCGCGAGACGCCCGAGGCCGGGGATCTGCTGCCCGACACGCCGACGGGGAGCTATGACGTCCGAGATGTGATTCGCGCCGTCGTCGACGATGACGATTTCGTCGAAATGCGCGGGGGCTGGGCGCGCAACCTGGTGACCGGCTTTGCCTGCCTCGGTGGGCACCCGGTGGGGATCGTCGCCAACCAGCCGCTCGCGATCGCTGGCACCCTCGACATTCCGGCGAGCCAGAAGGGCGGCCGGTTCGTCGCGTTCTGCGATGCGTTCAACCTGCCCATCGTGACCTTCGTCGACACACCGGGCTTCTATCCGGGCAAGGACCTCGAGTGGCGGGGCATGATCCGCCATGGCGCGCAGCTCGCGTTCGCCTACGCGAGGGCGACCGTGCCCCGCCTCGCGGTCGTACTGCGCAAGTCCTACGGCGGCGCGTTCATCGTGATGGACAGCAAGACGATGGGCAATGACACCTACCTGGCCTGGCCCTCGGCCGAGATCGCCGTGATGGGTGCGACCCAGTCGGCGCAGATTCTGCGGCGCGGTGCGTCGGCGGAAGAGATCGACGAGTACGTCGAGCACTACGACGCCACGTATCTCAACCCCTACGTCGGCGCCGAACGGGGCTTCGTCGACGGCGTGATCGATCCAGCGGACACCCGCCGCGAGCTCGCCGATCTGATCGACCTGCTCGGCAGCAAGCGTGAACCGCTTCCCGACCGACGACACGACAACACGCCCTTGTAGACGTGGCAAAAAACCACCGCGCCGAATCCGGATCGGCAACGGGAAAGACGCTAAGTTCACCCGTGGGGACATCGCCGACGCGACCAGTGATCGCCGGCACGGTGTTCCGCGCACATTCACCAGACTGTGGACAACCGAGGACAGGGGTAGCAGGTGCCAGAAGAGAGCTTCACGATCACCGACAACCGGAGCGGGCAATCGGTGGACGTGCCGATCGTCGACGGCACCATCTCATCAGCGGCGCTGCGTGAGCTCGACAAGGGCATGTGGTTCTACGACCCGGCCTACCTTTCGACCGCCAACTGCGACAGCAAGGTCACCTACATCGACGGGGCCAACGGGATCCTGCGCTACCGCGGGTACCCGATCGAGCAGCTCGCCGAGAACTCCACCTTCCTCGAGGTCTGCTACCTGCTTCTTCACGGCGAGCTCCCCACTCAGGAGCAGGCCGACGATTGGGTGAACACCATCACGATGCACACCTACGTGCACGAGAACATCACCCAGTTCATGAAGGGCTTCCGCTACGACGCCCACCCCATGGGGACCCTCGTGTCGACGGTCGCGGCGCTCAGCACGTTCTACCCCGAGGCCAAAGACATCGACGACGCCGCGACTCGCTCGATCCAGATCCAGCGGTTGATCGCCAAGATGCCCACGATGGCCGCCTTCGCCCACAAGAACCGGGTGGGGCTCCCGTACGAGTACCCGGTCAACCACCTGGGCTACACGGGCAACTTCCTCCGGATGATGTGGAACGTCGCAGACCCCAACTACGAGCCGGATCCGGTTCTGACACGGGCCCTCGACGTCTTGTTCATCCTGCACGCCGACCACGAACAGAACTGCAGCACCACGACGATGCGCACCGTGGGTTCGAGCCGCGCCGACCCGTATTCCGCGGTCGCTGCCGCGACGTGTGGGCTCTATGGGCCTCTGCACGGCGGAGCCAACGAGCAGGTGATTCGGATGCTCCACGAGATCGGTGGCTTCGACAACGTCCCGGAGTACGTCGAGCGGGTGAAGTCCGGCGATGTGTTGCTGCAGGGCTTCGGCCATCGGGTGTACAAGAACTACGACCCCCGGGCCAAGATCATCAAGGAGCAGGCCGACGCGGTGTTCGCCGTGACGGGAACCAACCCGCTTCTCGACATCGCGATGAAGCTCGAAGACGTCGCGCTCAGCGATCCCTACTTCATCGATCGCAAGCTCTACCCCAACGTCGACTTCTACTCGGGCTTGATCTACGAGGCGATGGGCTTCCCGCTCGACATGTTCACCGTGCTGTTCGCCATCGGGCGCACGCCGGGCTGGCTGGCGCACTGGCAAGAGATGCTCGACGACCCCGAGCAGAAGATCTACCGCCCCCGCCAGAAGTACACCGGACCGGGCGAGCGCCCCTACCTGGCGATCAGCGAGCGGTAGCGAGCTGCGACAACCCAGCGAGCGGTAGCCACGGCTTCTGGGCGCGTCAGCGTTTCGGAGTCGGTCGTTTTGGGCGCGTGAGCGCTCGCATTCCGGGCGTTCAGGCTCCCGAAACGGAGAGGTCTCGCTCATACGTCGAGCATGATCTTTCCGACGTTGGCGTTGGTGGCCATGTAGTCGTGGGCCGCGGCGATGTCGTCGAGGGCGAAGCGCGAGTCGATCACCGGTCGCAACGCGCCGTCGTCGAACCGCGGCAGCAGCTCACGGACAAACCGCTGGTTGGCGTCGATCTTCTGCTCGAGCGGGCGCGAGCGGAGGACGGTTCCGATCAGCGAGGCGCGCTTGGGCAGGAGCATTCCGAGTGGGAATGTGGCTTTGCCCTCCCCCATCACCCCGACCTGGATGATGCGCCCCTGCACCTTCAGGCTGGCGATGTTTCGGGTGAGATATTCGCCCCCGATCACGTCGAGCACCACGTTGACGCCGGCCCCACCGGTCCATTCCGCCACGGCTTCGGCGAAATCGGTGGAGGAGTAGTCGATCACGAGGTCGGCGCCGAGCTCGGAGCATGCGGCCACCTTCCCGCTCGAACACGTGACGGCGATCTGTGCCCCCACCGCAGCGGCGATCTGAATCGCGGCGGTCCCCACCCCCGACGCACCGGCGTGGACAAGGGCCCGTCCGCCCGTGGTGAGCCCGCCCTGGGTCACCAGAGCGTCGTGGGCGGTCATGAAGACCTCGGGGATCGCCGCCGCGTCGTCGATGCCGACACTCGCCGGTACGCGCTGCAGCATGCGTTCGTGGGTGACCAATTTCTCGGCGTGGGCGCCTCCTCCCACGATCCCCATCACTTCGTCGCCCTCTGACCAGGCGGTGACCTGGCTTCCGGTGGCGGCGATCGTTCCGGCGAACTCCAGGCCGGGAACCTCGAACTCCGGCTTAGGTCCCGGCGCCGGGTACCCGCCCATGCGCTGAAGAAGGTCGGCGCGGTTCATGGCTGATGCCCGCACCCGGACGAGAACCTCATCGGGGCCCGGTTGGGGATCTGGGACGTCCTGCAGGGTGAGGACCTCGGTCCCGCCATATTCCGGTATCACGACAGCTCGCATCCCGGCGAGGGTAGTGGTGCCCCAGCGCACGACCCACCCCGAGTCATTCCGCGCCGAAAACCATGCAGAACGACTCGGCCCCCCACCCCGAGTCATTCCGCGCCGAAAACCATGCAGAACGACTCGAGCCACCCACCTGAACAGCCCGGCGGGATATGCCGGGCTGTCCATGGCAATCCGCAAGACGAGGGAGCGCAGCGACCGAGGATTGCAGCGACCGAGGATTGCGGCGACAACACAGAGAGCACGGACCGGGGCGGAGGGGAGTGAGTCCCATCCGCCCCGGCCACCAAGGTCGGTCCGCGTCCGCCCCCAGATGCGTGGCCCGACCTCTGTGTTGGCAGTTACTTCGGGTGGGTGGCGGGGGCCCTTGAGCACGATTCGAATCTTTTTCAGTGCTGAGCGCTCCGGCCGCCGTCGATGCGCCGTGGCGGGGGCCTCGCTACGCTCCGGCGACATGGACTACGACTGGCCCGGGGAGCTGCAGGACCTGGCGGACGAGGCCGCGGAATGGGTGGCCGAGGCCACGTCGGATCTGTTCAGGACAGACGACGGATGGCTGGTGGGGTACTCCCGCGAGTTCACTCGAAGGCTGGCCGCGAAGGGCTGGATCGGGATGACGTGGCCGGTCGACAAGGGCGGCGACGGCCGCTCGGAGGTCGAGCGGTTCGTCGTGACCGAACAGCTTCTCCTGGGCGGCGCCCCGATGGCCGGATCGTTCTTTCCTGATCGGCAGATCGGCCCGGTGCTCCTCACCTACGGCAGCGACGAGCAGCAGGAGCGCTACCTCCCCGAGATGCGGGCCGGCGAGTCGCAATGGTGCATCGGCATGTCGGAGCCTGATGCGGGCTCGAACGTGGCGGGAATCCGGACGGCGGCCGTGCGTGACGGCGACCGCTTCATCGTCAACGGTCAGAAGATCTGGACGAGCGGGGCGCAGGACGCGCACTACTGCTACCTGATCTGCCGCACGGATCCCGACTCACCGCCCCACAAGGGCATGAGCGAGTTCGTCGTCGACATGAAGTCACCGGGCATCAGCGTCAGCCCGATCAAGGACGCGTCGGGCGACGCCCATTTCAACGAGGTGTTCTTCGACAACGTCGAGGTGCCTGTGGAGAACCTGGTGGGAGAGCTCAACAACAGCTTCGGCCAGACCATGCGACAGCTCGAACACGAGCGGGGCGGCATCGATCGCCTCGCATCGAATCAGCGCCTCTACCTCGACACGAAGGACCGCGCCGACACGAGCGATCCCCGCATCCGCCAACGTATGGCGAGCATCGAGACCGGGTATCGCATCGGGCGCGACATGGTTCTCCGCAACGTGCTCCGCCAGACTCCGTTCGCTCAGTACTCGGCGATCACGAAGACGTGGTGCACGGAGTTCGAGCAGAAGGTGGCGGGATTCGTGGGCGACGTCGCGGGAGCAGACACGATGCTGTGGAATCGGATCTCCCGCAACGTCGTGTACGCGCCGGCCTACACGATCATGGGCGGCACCACCCAGATCCTGCGGAACATCATGGGCGAGCGCATCCTCGGGTTGCCGCGCGAACCGCGCCCGGTCGAATGAGCAACGTCATTCAGCTCCAGGGCGCCATGAACTGTCGAGACGTCGGCGGCTACACCACCGCGGACGGGCGCCGGATTCGTACGGGCGCGCTCTTCCGTTCAGACCGCCTGTCGGACCTGACCGATGACGACCTCGAAGAACTCACCAGTTACGGCATCCGCACCGTGGTCGATTTCCGCACCGAAGCCGAAGCCGCTCGAGACGTGTCACGTCTCTGGAGTTCGGTCGGAACTCATGCCCCATTGCCCATCGGTGACGAGATCGCCCAACAGCACGAGTTCGTCGAACGGCTGAAGCTCGGCGAGGTCACAGCAGTGACGCACGAAGACGTGGCCGAGTCGTACCGGGAGATTCTCGAGGACCATTATCACCGGTATGCGGAGTTCTTCACCCTCGTCCTCGATGTGGAGCAGTTGCCGCTGCTGTTCCACTGCACCGCAGGCAAGGACCGGACCGGCCTCGCCGCTGCCCTGATCCTCGAGTCCTGCGGCGTCGAACGTTCGACGGTTCTCGATGACTACGAACTCACCAACGAGCTGCGTGCCTACCGTCGGGTCGAACAGCTGCGCCCGAGCCTCCGAGAGGCGGGTGTCGATGTCGAAGCCGTGTGGCCGGCGCTGTCGGCCCCGAGGCCCGCTCTCGACATGACGCTCGCCCACCTCGACGCCGCCCACGGTGGCGCTGCGGGCTACCTCGCCGACACGCTCGGCCTCGGGGACGACGGCGTCGACGCCTTGCGCGGCAACCTCATCATCTGAGCTGAATCCACCCGTCTGCTCTCATCACCACCGGGCGCTGCGCCGATGGAGCACCCGAGATGAGGTTCATGCGTCGACCTGCCGCGGGCGGACGTCCACTCCAGCCCTGGCTCCCCGCTCCGACGTGGGGAGACCTCGTCGCCGCGCTCGCTGTCGCGTTGCTCCTCATCCCCCAATGCCTCGCCTATGCAGAACTCGCGGGGCTACCTGCGCACGTCGGTCTCGTCGCGGCCGCGGTTCCGCCGCTGATCGCCGGCGCGTTCGGGTCGTCGGCACACCTCCAAACCGGTCCCGTGGCGCTGACGTCTCTGGTCACCTTCGGAGCCCTCTCGACCGTCGAGGAGCCCGGAACAACGGCCTACCTCGAACTTGCCGCACTGCTCGCGTTCCTCGTGGGGGCGGTCCGAATCGTCCTCGGCCTCGGCCGAATGGGCCGTCTCGCCTATCTCATGACACCGCCGGTCGTCCTCGGCTTCACGACAGGTGCGGCGATCGTCATCACGGCGTCGCAGGTGCCGTCCGCCCTCGGGGTCGACATCGAGAAGGAGAGCGTGCTGCACGAAGGAGTAGCGGCGCTTCTCGACCCCGATGCATGGTCGGCGGTCGCCATCGTGATGGCAGTCCTGACCGCCGCTGTGATCGTCTTCGGACGCCGCTTCGGTGGGCGCCGCTTCCCGGGCGTTCTGATCGCCATCGGTGGAGCGATCATTGTCGCACGGGTCACCAGCTACGACGCAGCCCTCGTCGGCGCGATCCCGACAGATCTCCCGATCCCCGATCCAGCGAACATCCCGTGGGGGCGCACGACGACGATCCTTTTGTCGGCCATCGTCATCGCCGTCGTCGACTTCGCCGAGCCCGCCGCCATCGCCCGCCGATTCGCCGACGAGGACGACGCAGAGTGGGACCCGTCTCGAGAGCTCGGCGGGCAGGGTGTCGCCAACGTCGCATCGGGCCTCGTTGGCGGATTCCCGGTCGGGGGCTCGTTCTCCCGGAGCTCGCTCAACCGCATGGCCGGCGCCGAGACCCGCTGGAGCGGAGTGTTTGCGGGCGCGCTGGTGCTGTTGTTCCTCCCTCTCGCCGGAGTGCTCGAAGACCTCCCCCGAGCCGCCCTGGCCGCGACTGTGATCGTGGCCGTCTACCGACTGATCGACCTGCCGGGCCTGTGGCGAATGGCGCGCGCGGATGGCATCGACGCCACCGTTGCACTGTTCACCATCGGTGTCACGATGCAGATGGAGCCTCGGGTACACATCGCTGTCCTGATCGCGATCGCCGTCGCGTGGGCCGTGTCCGGGCTGCGCCGTCTGTTCAGGTCGCTTCGGCGAACCGGTAGCAAGCGCCCTCGGGCTCCAGGCGACCAGCCGTTCGACCGGCGAAATGCGTCCCGATGACCAGACGGCCATCCGCCCACCGTTCGTAGGCGTCATGACGGGTGGCGGTGCTCATGTCCTGTCGCCAATCGGCGGACGACGGCAAGTCGGGGTGGGCGAACTGCACCGGATGGTGCGTCATGTCGCCGGTGATGATGGCCACTTCGCCCCCGGACTCGATGCGAACACTCGCATGGCCCGGGGTGTGGCCGGGCGTCGACTCCAACCGAACCTCGGAGGTGATCTGGTGATCGGGTGCAACCAGCTGCCCGAGTTCGGCATCCATCACTGGGGCGACGGAGTCGTCGAACACCGGCCCGTAGTGCTGTGGCTCGTCGCGCCAGTGGCTGTACTCGGCCTCGACGAAGAGGTACGCGGCGTTCGGAAACGTCGGGACCCAGTCGCCATCGACGAGCTGGGTGTTCCAGCCCACGTGATCGACGTGGAGGTGTGTGCACACAACCACGTCCACATCGGTGGGATTGACCCCGGCTGCCGTCAGGCGATCCAGGAAGTCGGTTTCGAGGTTCTCGAACGGCTTGGCGCCGGGCCGTTCCTTTCCGTTCCCGCAGCAGGTGTCGACGAGAATCGTCTGGCCCTCCGACCGAACCACGAGGGTGTGGATCGACAATTTCATGCGGCCTTCGTCCGTGACGAAATCGGGTCGCAGCCAGTCGTGGGCGTCGATCAGGTCTTCGGCTCCTGGGAGGATCGCCGAGAAGGGCCAGTGCGGCTCCATCTCCAGGACCTTGGTGATCGTGACGTCTCCGACTTGCCATTCGCTCATGCTCCGACGCTAAACCACCGGGATCGCGCCCGCGGGTTGCTGCCACCGCCATAGCCGAGACAAATAGGTTCCAGGAGCGCTCCTGGAACCTATTTCCCTGGAACCTATTTCAGCCGAAGTTCATGGCCTGGGGCATTCCGCCGTCGACGACGATGGTCTGGCCTGTGATGGTTTCGGCTTCGCAGAGCATCACCGTGGCGGCGGCGATGTCGTCAGCGCTTCCGACCTTGCCGAGCACCGCGCCCCGTCGGGCTCCTTCGGCCACCGCATCGGGAAGGCGGTTGGCCATCCGAGTTCCCTCGACGAGACCGGGTGCGACGCAGTTCACCGAGACGTCGGGCGCCATGGCCACCGCCAGACAATGGGTCAGGTGGATGAGCCCCGCCTTCGAACAGCTGTAGGCGATCGAGGACGATCCGGGAGCCAACCCACCGACGGACGAGATGTTGATGATCCGCCCCTCCCCCGAGCTCGACAGATGGGGGGCGAGCCGTCGGGCGAGGAGAAACGGGCCCCGCAGGTTGGTCTCGAGCACCCGATCCCACGTGTCGCCGTCGAGCTCGTCGAGATTGGGAAAGGGGATCCCGATGTTCCATGCCGCGTTGTTGACGAGGATGTCGCAGCCGCCGAGCCCATCCACCACCGCGGCGGACGCGTCGTCTATCGAAGCCTCCTCCCGCTGGTCGAGGCGTACGGCCACACTGCGCCGGCCGTGACCCTCGACAGCACGGACGGCCTCGTCGGCACCCTCCCGGTTGCCGACATAGCTGACAGCGACGTCACAACCCGCTCTCGCCAGCGCCGCGGCGACCGCGCCCCCGATGTCGCCAGACCCTCCGGTCACCAGCGCTGTTCGCCCGGTCAGCTCCATCGGTCACCCCTCGTGTTCGGTTCCTGGCATCCTCGCATGCGAGCGGCAAGCGCGATCGGTGGAACCGCACAACCGGCGCCGCCGTTCACACGTCGCAATGGACAACCACGATCAGCACGACCATCACTTCAGAGAAGCGGCCATCGAGGCGGAGTTCCGCACGGGTCGCCATGAGCCCACCGAGCGCGCCGCGTGGCACCACGCCCTCGTGCGCATCGGGCGCATGTCGCTCGGGTTCGTGATCGTCGCTGTTGGAGTCGCGATGATGCCTCTCCCCGGGCCGGGCCTGCCCGTGGTCGCGGTGGGGCTGGCGATCCTGGCCCGCGACGTCGCGTGGGCCGACCGGCTCCTCCGCATCGTTCGCGACCGGCTCCCGACCGACGAGGAGGGCAAGCTTCCCCGCTCCGTGCTCTTCACCATGATCCTGATGACGGCGGCTGGGATCACCTTCTCGATCTGGCTGGCGATCCGCTGACGGACCGAGCGAGGAGCGCATGCTCCTCGCTCATCGCACGCTCAGCTGATGGTGACGGGGGTGCTGACCTCGCGGAAGAAGTCGTTGCCCTTGTCGTCCACCACGATGAACGCCGGGAAGTCCTCCACCTCGATCTTCCACACCGCTTCCATGCCCAGCTCGGGGTACTCGAGCACTTCGACGTGCCGGATCGAGTCTTTGGCCAACCGGGCGGCCGGCCCGCCGATCGACCCCAGATAGAAGCCGCCGTGCTGGTGGCAGGCGTCGGTGACCTGCTGCGAGCGGTTGCCCTTCGCCAGCATCACCAGGCTGCCGCCCGCCGCCTGGAACGGCTGCACGTAGCTGTCCATGCGGCCAGCGGTGGTGGGGCCGAACGACCCCGACGCGTAGCCCTCCGGTGTCTTGGCCGGACCTGCGTAGTACACCGGGAACTCTCGGAGATACTCGGGCATCGCTTCGCCCGCATCGAGGCGTTCCTGGATCTTGGCGTGCGCGATGTCGCGCGCCACGACGAGGGTTCCGCTGAGCGAGAGGCGGGTCTTGACCGGGTACTTCGTCAGCTCGGAGCGAATCTCATCCATCGGGCGATTGAGGTCGATCGAGACGACCTCGTCGCTCAGGTCGTCGTCGGTGGTCTCGGGTAGGTAGGACGCCGGGTCCTCTTCGAGTTGTTCGAGGAAGATGCCCTCTGCGGTCACCTTGGCGAGCGCCTGGCGGTCGGCCGAACACGACACGGCGACGGCGACCGGGCACGAGGCCCCGTGGCGGGGAAGCCGGATCACCCGTACGTCGTGGCAGAAGTACTTGCCACCGAACTGGGCGCCGATTCCGAACTGCCTGGTGAGCTCGAGAATGTTCTGTTCCCACTCCAGGTCGCGGAATCCGTGGCCGGCCATCGAGCCCTCGGTCGGCAAGGTGTCGAGGTAATGCGCCGACGCGTATTTGGCCGTCTTCACCGCGTACTCAGCCGACGTGCCGCCGATCACCACGGCGAGGTGGTACGGCGGGCACGCCGCGGTGCCGATGGTGCGGAGCTTCTCGTCGAGGAACGCCGTGAGGCTCGTCGGGTTGAGAACCGCCTTGGTCTCCTGGAAGAGGAAGGACTTGTTGGCCGAACCGCCACCCTTGGCCATGTACACGAGCTTGTAGGTGTCGCCCGGAGCGGCGTAGAGCTCGATCTGGGCCGGCAGATTGTTGGCGGTGTTCTTCTCCTCGAACATCGACAGCGGGGCGAGCTGCGAGTACCGCAGGTTGGAGGTCTGAAACGTGTCGAAGACACCGCGGCTGATCGCCTCCGCGTCGTTGGCATCGGTGATCACTCGCTCGCCCTTGTAGCCCCACACGATCGCGGTGCCCGTGTCCTGACAGCTCGGCAACACACCACCCGCGGCGATGTTGGCGTTCTTCAGCAGTTCGATCGCCACGAACCGGTCGTTGCCGGAGGCCTCCGGGTCGTCGAGGATCGACGCGAGCTGCCTGAGATGATCGGGCCGAAGCAGGTGCGAGATGTCGCGCATCGCCTCGGCGGTCAGGAGCCGCAGCCCTTCGGGATCGACCTGGAGGAACGTCCGTCCACCAGCCTCGAACGTCGACACGTAGTCGCTCGTGAGCTTGCGATAGGTGGTCGTGTCCTCGCCGCCCATCCCGATGGGGAGGAGATCTGCGTACTCGAAGTCGGCCATGACCTTGAAGTTACTGTCTCTGATCGTCCACCACGCGGGGGTCGATGACGAGCAGCAGCGCGTCTGCGACGAGGTTGACGACGGCGAGGATCACGGCTGCCACGAACACCGCACCTGTCACGGCGGCGATGTCGCGACGGCCGATCGCCACGACCACGTAGTCCCCGAATCCCGGGAGCGTGAAGATCTGCTCCACCATGATCATGTTGCCCATGATCATCCCCGCCTGCGCCGCGACCAACGCGACGAGCGAAGGGGTTGCAGGACGCAGCCCGTGTCGCGACACAACGGCTCGACCAGGCAGACCCTTGGCCACGGCGAGCTGCGCGTGGTCCTGCCGAAGTTGGAGAATCACCTCCGACCGCAGGACGACCATGTACGAGGCCGCTGTGGTCAACGCGAGAGTGACCGAGGGCAGCAGCATCGATTTGGCATGCTCGATGATCCCGTCGCCGAATGGCACGTAGCGCCCAGCCGGGAGGACCTTCCAACCGAAGTCGAATCCGAACACGCCGATCGATCCGACCGCGAGCATGAAGACCAGGATCGGGCCGATCACGATGATCGGCGTCGCGAGGCCGAGCAGCCCGACCGCGCGAGCCACCAGATCGGCGACCCGCCCCCGGAACCGGGCGCCCATGAGAGCCGACGGGATCGCGATACCGACAGCGAGGATCTGGCTGTACACGAGGAGCTGAAGCGAGAGAGGCATCGAGCGAGAGATTCCGGCCCACACCGTCTCGCTGTACTGCGAGTATCCGAGGTCGCCGACGACCAGACCGCCGATCCAGTCGATGTACCGCTCGAACGCTGGGACCAGGCCTGGCTCATCGAGCCGCGACTGGTCCGGATAGTTGTGCGCGAGCAGCCACATGAACCACATCGCCAAGGCGACCGAGAACACGATGGCACCGAGGCGACGGAAGAGATACCGACGGGGCGCGCTCGGGAGGGCCACCGACGCGGCGAACGCTCCGGTGCCGAGACCCAACGCCAGGGGGATTCCCCCGAGTACCAGTGAGGCAAGGACCACCACCACACACATGCCGGACGCGGCGAGCGTGCGTCTGCGCTGGACAGCAGGGGAATTGTTCACAGCGCTCGCGACTCCTTCGCAGCGACACTAGGACGGACTCGCCAGGGGCCATGCACCACAATCAGGGGATGTCGGCGGTTCGCAGCATCAACGCCATCACCTTCGCCACTGCCCTGATGGCCGAGTCCATCGCGTTCTACGAGGCGTTGGGTTTCGAGCTGAAGTTCGGCGGGCCGACCTCGCCGTTCTCGACGCTGGCCAGCGGTACCTGCTTCGTCAACCTGACGCGCGTCGAGCGACCCGAGGACGTCGAGACCAGCTGGGGGCGGGTCATCTTCCACGTCGAGGACGTCGACGAGCTCTACGAGCGAGCCACAGCAGCGGGTCTCGTAGCCCAGCGGGCCCCCCGGGACGCGCCCTGGGGCGAGCGCATGTTTCCGATCTTCGACCCCAACGGCCACGATCTCTCGTTCGCGAAACCCCTGACGGATGAGTCCAAAAACTGACCGGTAGGGTTGGCAGGCCCTGACCAACAGAGGAGCGCGCATGGGATTCTTCGATCGATTCCGCAAGAACAAGATCGTCGAGAAGGCCACCGACACCGTCGGCGACGTGGCAGACAAGGTCGGCGATGTCGCCGAGGACGTCGCAGAGAAGGTGAGCGATGTCGCCAGCGGCGTGGCGGGGAAGGCGGGCGCCGTCGCCTCCAAGGTCGGAGACGCGGTTGCCGACGGCGTCGACAAGGCGACCGACTTCGTCGACGACAAGACCGGCGGCAAGATCCACGACCAGCTCGAAAAAGTCGACAACGTGGCCGGGAAACTGCGCTCGGAGGACGACGCAGAGACCGACGGCGGTGGCGACGAAGCAGCAGACGCCGACGAGGGCGACGCCGACGACAACGAGGACTGAGGGGCAGAACCTCTTCGATCCGGGCCATCAACGTCCGATAGGAGCGAATGGTTCGCGGAGCTGTTGGATTGGTCGTGTTCGTCGCGACCTTCTTCTGGTCGGTACCCGCAGCCGGGGACAACCATCTCCAGACCGCTCGCCCACCGCAAGAGTGGGCGGAGTTCGCGACGCCTGCCGTTCTCGTCGAGGTCGCGGTGCTCGCGGAGCTCGACGCCCTTCAGGCCCATCCCCTGGTGGAACAGATTCGGGACTGGTTCGGCTTCGACTTCGCCGATCGTGATGACGCTCTCGAGGAGCTCGATCTGATCGACGAGGAGAACTCGATGCTCCTCGAGATTCTCGATCGCCATCAGCTCGCGTCGCTGTCGCCGCCGACCCGTCTCACCCTCAGCAGGCTTCCCGATGCTCTGATCGACCGACTCGACGCAGGCGACACCGGCTTTGCCGACCCCCGACCCTGGCTCCAGGCCGCGACGGACCTGATCGTTCGAAAGGGTCTCGAACCCGTGGCGCGGGACACGAGCGAGCACGAGGTGATCCTGGAAGTGCTCGACGTCGTTGATGGCGATCCAGGCACGACCCTCGAGAGATGGATCGACCTGTCGACCGCCGCTGCACTGCCCGAGTTCGCCGACGCGGCCGATTCACCCAGACCGGCTCCTGCACAGGTCCCGACGCCGGCCGAAGGCCAGGACGGACCCCCGCAGACGGATGGAGCGAATGAGGCCACCCAGGCGGACGCGACGGATTCCGATGAATCGCCGACAGCGGCCCCGAGCTCCGGAGCGAGCGCCGATATTCCCACCGACGCCGCCGGTGGCGTTCCTCCTGCAGCGATCATCGCCGGGTTGGTCGCCGGAGCCGCGGTGATGGCGACCCTCCTCCTGAGAGCAGCCCGCCGGCGGCGCCGGCCATCCACCGTCGCCGCGCCGGGCGTGGCGGATGTCCTCGAGATCTCCCGCCGGATGACCGCCGAGCTCCACCCCGCAGGCGTCCAGCGCATCGCCGTCGAGGAGTCCGTTCGACTGACCGGCGCGTCAGAGGGCGCGTTCGTCTCCACCGAGACCGGCGCTCCCGTCTACACGGTCCGCACCGACGACGAGGCGTTCGAGCAACGTCTCGTCGTGGACGGGCAATTCACCCGAGTTCTGTCCGCTGGACGAAGCCTCGTCACGGTCGATCAGGCGAGCGGCCTGGCGGTCGCCGCTGTCGCGGTGATCGCAGATGGAGGTGTGACCGGCGCGGTCCTCGTCAGCCGCTCCGCCGACGAACCGTTCGACCAGTCGCATGCGGAAACCCTGGAACTGTTGGCCCCGGTGGCAGGTTCGGCTCTCGCATCGGCCGCGGCGCACACCTCGGCGATCATCGCGGCGGACCACGACGGGCTCACCAACGTCCACAACCGACGCCGTCTCGAACAAGACATCGCCGAGGGTGACCTTCGATCGGCGGTGGGATTCGCCATGATCGACGTCGATCACTTCAAGAACTTCAACGACACCCACGGCCACGCGGCCGGCGACGAGGCACTACGTGCTGTCGCGGCGACCATCTCCGAGAACGTCCGCGCCGACGACCGCGTCTACCGCTATGGCGGCGAGGAGTTCGCTGTGGTCCTGCACGACTGCACCGATGACGAAGCGGTCGCCGTGATGGAGCGCGTGCGCGTCGCTGTGGCCGAGGTCGCCGTGCCGGGTTCGGAAGGCCCGGCCAGCCTGACCATCTCCGTCGGTCTCGCAACCGCGCCCCACGGAGCCCTCAGCGCACTCGCCGAATCCGCAGACGCTGCGCTCTACGCCGCCAAGGACTCCGGACGCAACCGGGTGGTCGTCGCACCGACGCCTTGACCTGCTAGCAAGGCCGGATGGCACGACTCGATGGACGCGTCGCTCTCATCACGGGCGGTGCCCGGGGACAGGGGGCGGCAGAAGCACGCATGTTCGCCGAGGAGGGCGCGACGGTCGTCATCACCGACGTGCTCACCGAGGAGGGCGAGCAGACCGCCGGCGCGCTCGGCGCGGATTTTCATCCCCACGACGTCTCAGACGAATCGCAGTGGGAGTCCGTCGTCTCAGCGATCGTCGAACGCCACGGGCGGCTCGACGTGCTCGTCAACAACGCTGGGATCCTCGCGGCCGGCCAGCTCACCAACCACACGACCGAGATGTGGGACCGGGTGATCGCCGTCAACCAGACCGGCGTGTTCCTCGGCATGCGTGCCGCCGCCCCGGTGATGATCGAACAGGACAGCGGTTCGATCATCAACATCAGCTCGGTCGCCGGCCTCGAGGGCATCTTTGGCTCCATGGCCTATACGGCGTCCAAGTTCGCGGTCCGCGGCATGACGAAGGTGGCGGCCAAAGAGCTCGGGCGCCACAACGTGCGGGTCAACTCGATCCACCCCGGGCTCATCAACACCGAGATGACGACCGAGTTCCCGAAGGAGCAGATGCTCCGCACCGTCCCGCTCGGCCGCGAGGCAGCACCGGAGGAGGTGGCCGCGATGGCTCTCTTCCTCGCCTCCGACGAGGGCAGCTACTGCACCGGGCAGGAGTTCATCGTCGACGGGGGCATGCACGGCTGATCGACACTGTTCACCACCCTGTGACCGAACGTTCGCTCAGTGCCCCATAGGATGGGGCACGACACACACGACGAGCCGATGAGGGGGAACGGCACCATGGACGTGAACGACGTCATTGGCGGCCAACGCGAGGTGGTGACCATCGATCCCGGCGACACGATCGCCGACGCGGTGGACCTGCTGAAGGAGTACGGGATCGGAGCGGTGGTCGCGACCCAAGACGGGGCGACGATCGACGGGATCATCTCCGAACGCGACATCGTGCGCCATCTCTCGGCCGAACAAGAGGGCACCCTCCGCCTCAAGGTCGAGGACCTGATGACGGAGAACGTGTCGAGCTGCCAGCTGGCGGACGACGCCGAGGCGGTGATGGGCCGGATGACGGATGGCAAGTTCCGTCACATGCCAGTCGTGAACGACGCCGGATCTCTCATCGGGATCATCAGCCTCGGGGACCTCGTCAACGCCCGGCTCCGGGAGCTCGAAGCGTTGGCATCCAGCCAGGACTGAGCCCGGTCGTTCGAAAGGTCCAACGAGAGGACGCCCTAGGGTTCTCCCATGCAGTTGGACACCCTGATCGAGCAGATCCACGCGACGGGCCTCGAGTGGGACAAACGGGCAGAGGACGCCGACCGCTCGGGCATGATCTCGGCAGAGAGCGCCTCCCTCGTCCGGGAGCTGAACGCACACCGGATGATCCAGCCGGCGGAATTCGGCGGCGCCCAGCACTCCATCGAGGCCCACACCCGGGCCATCTCCGCCATCGGCGAGTACTGCATGGCGACCGCGTGGTGCGCAACCGTGTGGAGCGCTCACAATTGGATGGCGTCCCTGTTCCCCATCGAAGCGCAGCAGGAGCTGTGGGCCGATCCGACCGCTCTGTTGTCTGCCTCCATCGTTCCGAAGAACGCCTTCGCTCTCGACGGCGACGACGTGCTGGTGCAGGGTCGATTCCCCTTCGCATCAGGGTGTGACCATGCCGATTGGTTCGGCGTGGGTGGAATGGTGGAGCTCGGCGGGCCGGTCATCTGCCTAATTCCCGCGGACCCCTCCCTGATCGACGCCGGATCGTGGGACGTGGTGGGTCTTTCGGGAACAGGGAGCAAGGACCTGGTCATCGATGAGCCGATCCGCGTCCCGCGCCACCGCGTGCTGTTCAGCATCGAAGCGGCCGAGCGGAGAGCCCCCGGACAGCTGCACCATGGGAGCGAGCTGTACCTGTGCCCCTTCCGCGCCACGGCGGCCCTGGTGCTGGCAGGACCGGTGATCGGCGCGGCCAAGGCCGCTGTCTCCCGCTTCGTCGAGCGCCTCGACGGCCACGTGATCATGGCGCGAGGCGGTTCTCAGCGTTCGGACCCCGCAGCCGGCGCTCGTCTGGCCGAATCGTCAGCGGAGGTCAACGCCGCCGAGCTGGTTCTCCTCGACGCGGCGCAGCGACTCGACGGGTTGGGAGCCGACGCCGACCCCGATCCCGAGCGCGTCGGTTCGATCTTTCGCGACACCGGCTACAGCGTCCGCATGGCGACGCGGGCCGTCGATCGAATGTACGAAGCAAGCGGCGGATCCGCCCTGCGTCGTAGCGAGCCCATTCAGCGACTCTGGCGCGACGTCAATGCCGCCCGAACCCACGCAATCATGGCGTGGGACGGCTCGGCCCAGATCTACGCAGACGCTGCTCTGGGGAACTGACAGAATCGCCCTCGGGATTGCGACGAGGGGGACGAGATGGCGACCGACCGACCGGGCGAGGAGCACGCGGCGTGGATCGCGCAGGTCGAGGAGGAGCCGCTGGAGCCGGACCTTCAGATCTGTGACCCGCACCACCATCTGTGGCTCGATCGAGGCCACACAGGCTGGCCCTACACGCTCGCTGACCTCCACGCCGACACGGGAGCGGGGCACAACGTCGTGCGAACCGTTTTCCTCGAGTGCCACGCCGAGTACCGACGCGACGGGCCCCGCCACATGCGCCCGATCGGTGAGACCGAGTTCGTCATCGAGCTCGCCGAGCGGAGCAGCGGGTCCGGGCAAGCCGAGATCGCAGGGATCATGGGCAACGCCGACGTGTCGCTCGGGGCCGCGGTCGAAGAGGTTCTCGACGCACACGCAGCCGCCGGCCGGGGACGGTTCAGGGGAGTGCGGTACATCACCGCGCAGGATCCGCATCCGCCGCTGGCGATGGGCGACAGCGCTGCGATGGACGATCCAGCGTACCTCGAGGGGGTCGCGACCCTCGGCCGCCTCGGCTACACCTACGACGCGATGGTGTACCACCCGCAGTTGCCGGAGCTCGCGGCCGTCGCGCGGGCGTGCCCGGACACTCCAATCGTGATCGACCACCTCGGCGGATTTCTCGGGACAGGGCCCTACAAGGACCGCCGCGAGGAGATCCTCGGGTTCTGGCGTGATGCAATGACCGAGCTCGCCGCATGCGACAACACCTATCTCAAGCTCGGCGGAATCGGCATGCCGATGATGGGCTTCCGTTGGGACAAGCGCGACACGCCTGCCACATCCGCCGAGCTCGAGGAGCACTGGGCAGGCCCCATCAACTTCGCGATCGAGCAGTTCGGCCCGCAGCGGTGCATGTTCGAGTCGAACTTCCCCGTGGACAAGCGGGGAGCCGGGTACGTGGTGCTGTGGAACGCGTTCAAGCGGATCGCAGCGGGAGCGTCGGATGAGGAGAAGCGGTGGCTCTTCCACGATGCGGCCGCCACCGCCTATCGGCTGCCCACCCTGGCCTGAAGTCGACCTACGCTTCGCCGCATGCCGATCAAGGCCATCTTCCACGTCAACGTCAACTGCTCGGACCTCGACGTGTCGCAGCCCTTCTACGAGAACCTCGGGTTCGAGACCGTGCTCGACCTCCCGACCGGTGGTGACGAGCAGCTCGCCGAAGGTCTCGGCATGCCCGGATGCCAGGGCCGGGCGGCGATCATGATGCTCGACCCGTCCGAGGGCCGACAGGCCCGGCTCGACTTGATCGAGTGGACCGAACCGCTGGACCGGCGTGCCCCCTACGAGCACCTCGCCCGGCTGGGGATCAACCGCATCGCGCTGTGGACCGTGGGCCTCGATGAGGAGTACGAGCGGCTGAAGGCAGACGGGGTCGAGTTCCTCTCGGAGCCGCTGTTCATGGGCGGCCATACCAAGTTCGTGTGCTTCAAGGACCCCGACGGCACGATCATCGAGTTGATCGAGTTTCATCGCGATCCTCGCCTGACCAGCACGGACTGACCGCTTGACGGTTCTCCTCGGCCTCCTCGCCGCGCTGTCGGCGGGAACGTCGGACTTTCTCGGCGGCCTCGCGTCGCGTCGCGTTGCCGCTGCGCGCATCAGCCTCCTCGCGCACATCGTCGGCGTCGGCATCGGCTCGGGACTGCTCGTCGTGATCGACGGCGAGTTGGTGACAACGGACCTCGCATGGGGCGCAGTGGGAGGGGTTGCGGGAGCCGCAGGCTTGGTCTCGATCTACGCCGGGTACGCCAAGGGGCGGGTCGCTGTCGCCGCGCCCCTCGCCGGTGTGGGGACGGCGGCGATCCCAGTGGTCGTCGGCGCGGTCCGAGGCGACGACCTCACGACATGGGCCAGCTTCGGCATCGGCGTCGGCCTCCTCGCGATCGCCCTGACGTCGCTGTCGCGCGGCGAGTCGCAGGGAACCGTGGCCGCGAGCCTCCTCTACGGGCTCGGCGGTGCGGTGGGCCTCGGCCTGTTGCTGCTGCTCGTGGCCGAGTCCTCGGAGGATGGGGGCATGTGGCCACTCGTCGCAGCGCGGGTGGGAGGGTCGTGCGCGTTGCTGTTGGTGGTGCTGCTCTTCGTCCGCGATGTCGCTCCGTCGAGCGGCGACCCATCGCGACTCCCGGCGAGAGTGTGGCCGTTGATCCTCGGGGTCGGTGTTCTCGGCACGAGCGCGAACGGGATGTTCATCGTGGCCAGCCGTGAAGGATCCACTGCGGTGGCCGCGGTGCTCGTATCGCTCTTTCCAGCGGTGACCGTGCTGTGGGCCTGGATCGTTTTCGGCGAGCGTCTGCGACGTATTCAGCTCGCAGGGCTCGCCCTCGCCCTCGTCGCCATCGCCCTCATCGCAGCCGGCTGACGAGTCCTCACCCCGTTCTGCCAGCTTCCAGGGAGACTCCAGTCACCCCACAAGCTGGCAGAAGGGGGTCAGTCGTGGGGAAGGGAACCTCGGGCGGCGCGCAGATAGGCGTAGGGGGTTTCGCGGCCGAGGTTGGACACGCGCGACATGTAGACGTCGGCGTACCGCTCCACCTGGCGGGCGAAGAGGCTCTTGTCGTTTCCGGCACGCATCAGAGGGCCCCACGTCGCATTGCCGAGCCGGCTCGACTCCCGTGCGAGAGGTCCGATCTCTTCGTCGAGCGCACGTGAGGTGGTGTTGATCTCCTCGAGGCGGCGGCTGACCTCACGGGGAAGATCGTCGCCGCTGCGGCGCGAGCGTGTCCGCTCCATACGCAACTGTGCGCTCTCGCGGTCGAGTTGCCGCTTCTCCTCCATCAACTTCTGAAGGGTCCGCTGGCCCTCGACGAAGTCGCCGGCTGCCGCGATCTCGCCTTCGAGCTCCCGGGCCACGAGCGCTGTCCTCCAGCGCAGCAGATCCTTGGTGACGTGGACGTCGCCGAAGAGGTGATCGCCGACGTAGAGCAGCTGAGCGCTCGACAGTCCGAGGCTCGACTCGACGACCCTGGCGTTGCCCCCGAAGTACACGGATCCGGCCTCCAATACGCCCGAGTGAGGCGAGAGCAGCGAGCGCTCTTCGTCGACCACCTGGTAGAGAGCCTTGGCGTCGGAGAAGAAGCGCGGCTTGTCTGCGGACACGATCACGATGTCGAAGAGGTCGCGCCACGAGGTGCCCTCCGGGCAGAACGGCTCGATCGCCCGCATCATGATCTGGCGGGTGTAGGACCAATCCGAGTTGGTGATGAGCAACAGCTGTCGACCTGCCAGGCGCTGATCGAGCAGCGTCTGCACGATCTCGGGATCCGGCTCCACGAAGCGTTCGGGGTCGGCGAGGATCTCCGCCTTCAGCTCACCTTCGACGTGTGCGCGACCAAGCGCGACATCGATCTGGCGGTACAGCTCGTAGTAGCTCCGGACACCCGGGAGCTGCCCTGCATCGAGCAGATCGACGCACTGGGTGAAGAGGGCGGCGCGACTCAGCTCGAACATCGTGTTCATGAAGTCGAAGCGGTCGTCGGAGAGATCGATCACCGTCTCGGCGTAGGCCGCACGCTGTTCGTCGAAGCTGAGCGCCGTGCTCCCGTGCTGGGCTCGCACGACATACCCGAAGCGGGTCGCCTTCGCGAGGTTGCCGAGCTCGAGATCGAAGACGAGCCCGAGGGTGAACGCATCGGGGTCGAACGTCAGGTCGTCGACCGGCCATCCGGATTCGCTGAGCCCCCGCCGCGCATGGTCGAAGGCGGCGCGCTCCCACTCCTCCACCCGATAGTGGATGAGGGTGTAGTCCATGTCGTATCCGATGGCCTGCACCGATCGCAGGTTCAGCGTCCGGTTGGCGAAGACTCCACGAACTCCGTCCACCGGACCGACGGTATCGGCAGAAAGCCGCGGTGTTAGCGTTCGCCGCGGATCAGAGGGAGGGACGCATGTACGACACCATCGATGTCGAGCGTGACGGACGGATCGCGACGGTCACGCTGCAGCGGCCGGAGAAGATGAACGCGATCTCGCTTCAGCTGCAGGAAGACCTCGTCGGCGCCTTGGAAGAACTGGCGGCCGACGACGCCATCCACTGCGCGGTGGTGCAAGGCGCGGGTCGCGCCTTCTCCACCGGATACGACATCACCGCCGGTGGCACCGGCGGCGGAGGGGTGACCGGTGATCGGGCGGGGCTCGAGCGCATCATGCGGAACTGGCTGCGCATCTGGGACTTGCCGATGCCGGTCATCGCGAAGGTCCACGGCTACTGCCTCGCAGGCGGGACGCAGCTCGCTGCCATCTGCGACGTCACCTTCGCCGCCGATGACACCAAGGTGGGCACGCCACAGCTCCCCCTCGGCGCGGGCTACGTCGGTTCGGTCTGGACCTGGCTGTGCGGGCCGAAGAAGGCGAAGGAGATGTTCTTCCCCACCGGCGAGATGATCACAGGCACCGAGGCGACCGAATGGGGACTGTTCAATCGGTCGGTTCCCGCCGATGAGCTGGACGATGCGGTTGCTGCGTACGCGGCGAAGGTCGCTCGCACGCCCAAGGAGATCCTTGCGCTCCAGAAGCAGTCGGCCAACCGCATCCAGGAGATCCAGGGGTTCCGTGAGGCGCTGCTGCAGTCGGTAGAGATCGACGCCATCGCCCACGCGTCACCACCGGTGAAGGCGATCAACAAGTACATCCGCGAGAACGGACTCCACGGGGCGCTGAAGGCATTCGACAATGGGGACATTCCCTAGTGGCCCCGCCTCCTGAGCCCGCTGCGCTGCCGGACTACGACGACCTGCCCGAGATCGAAGGGCTGGGCGTTCGGCACGCGTGGGATGTGTTCGGGCGTGATGACGTGCTCGGATCGATCGGGCTGCTGACCGACGAGCGGGTCGCCACTGCGGCGAGTCTCGTTCGGACAGGGCAACGGGTGTCGTTGGACCTGCCGCTGAACCTCCCCAGCCCACCCCTCTTCGGGCGCCAACCCTTCGACCACGTCACGTTTGCGCTGAGCCGCAACGAGATGGACGATCGGGTCGACAACTTTCATCTGCAGGGGTCCACCCAATGGGATGGGCTCAATCATGTCCGCTGCCGCGAGCATGGCTATTGGGGCGGACGCCTCGACGACCCGCTCGACGCACCGAACGGGCTCGGCGTTCACCACTGGACCCAACACGGGATTGCAGGTCGCGGGGTGCTCGTCGACGTCGGCGGATGGCTGGCCGAGCAGGGCGATTTCGACCCCCTCGCCCCCCGGCCGGTCGAGATCGCAGATCTCGAGGGAGCGATCGATGCCCAGGGTGTCGACCTCCGGGTCGGCGACATCTTGTGCCTGCGGTTCGGGTGGCCCGCGGGCTACCGGCGCCTCGATCAATCGGCCCGCGAGTCCTACGCCACCGACCCGCATTTCGCCGGACTTCGGGCGTACGAGGACATGGCCAGGTGGCTGTGGAATCACCACCCCGCAGCCCTCTGTTGCGACAACCCGGCGGTCGAAGTGGTGCCGGGTGAGCCGGCCGACGGCTCGCTCCACAGGCGCCTGCTTCCCACTCTCGGCTTCGCGCTCGGCGAGATGTTCGACTACGAGGAGCTGTCAGCGATCTGCCGTGCCGAGGGGCGCTGGGAGTTCTTCTTCGTCGCTGCGTCGCTCCACATCCTCTTCGCGCTCGGGTCGCCGGGCAACGCCGTCGCGATCCTGTAGGCCGGCCTCACCCCAGCGTTGGGTCCACCACGTGGCCGAGGAAAAGCGTCGCACCGGTCACCCGGTCGCGGATCAGGTACAAGAACGGCCGATCGACGCGGATCGTGGGTCCGTGCGAGCCCAGGACGCCGTACCCGGCGGCCGCCGATGCCTCGGTGCCCGTCTCGTTGACGGTGATCGTCGACTCGAGCTGGAACTGATCGATGAAATAGCCCGCCTCACCGCCCTCGATCATCCCGCTGAAGTCCGGCGCGACCGGCAGTCCCATCTCGACCAGCGTCTCGAGGATGTCGCCGCCCGTCTGCGCGGACCACGTTGGGATGAAGAAGTGCACCCCGCTCATCTCGACCCCGTCGGCGATCGAGGCGATTGACGCTGCGGTCATGTCGCGCTCGAAGGTGACCAGATCGTCGGGTTGGACGACCAGCATCGTCAAACGCTCACCGGCGTATGGCAGTTCGACCGCGACGTAGTCGGCACCGGCGTGGATCGGCAGCGCCAACTCATGAGACATCGTGGGAACAATCTTCTGCTCTCCCGTCGCGGTCGTGAACGAGCCCTCGCCCGGGACGAACTTGATGTCCCAGACAGCGTCGAGATGAATCGCCGACGCAGCGACCAGCACCGTCATCGGGTCAAAGCCATCGAACAGCTTCGGAATGTTGCCGTCCGTCGCATCCGAGATCCAGCCGTTGACCGCTTCCAGCGCATCGGGCTCCACGCCGAAGTCGACCACCCGCGCCGGAGCGCCGTAGTTGGCCATCGCAGTGTCGAGGAACTCATCGACCATCGGCAATCCGGGTCTCACGAACAGACTCGTCGCAAGCGAGAGCTGCAGGTCGTCGTGGTCGAGTTCTTCCAGGGCGAGGCCCAGCGCATTCGCAGCATCCTGGACGGCGGCATCGCGGGGATCGATACCGAGAACCTCCGCCCAGCGCTCCGCTGTCTCGCCACGGAGCCCGGGCTGCGTGAGAAGAAGCAGCGTCGACACCGGGTGAGCTCCAACGATCGTGTTGTCGGTGTCGCGTGCGAGCGCCTGGAACAGCCGCACCGCGAAGTCGTTCGATGTGGCCGCCAGAGCAACGACGTCGGCGGCGGACGCCTCAGGCTCGAGGTCTCTCGTCGCGATGTTCGCCACCAGCGCGGTCGCGGGGAGCACGACGTCGGGCACGGGCGACGACGTTTGGGCTGGAGCCGGCGCCACATGGATGGGCGGAGCGGCTGAGGTGGTGCTCGGCGCAGCGAGGCCGGCTTCTCGAGAGGGCCCGCCACACGCAACGGCGACAAGCGCCGCAACCACGGTCAGTGCCACGAGCCTGCTTCGTCCCGCCATCGCTCCACCTCCAACGATTGCCACGAATTCTGTCATGCGACTCATGTGGACTGACCTCGAGGTCGGCATCGTCACCCAATCGACGCAGCCTCGACATCTACGCAAAGTCACCACGCCCTAGCTTCGTCCCACGGCAAAGGAGGGACGTCGTGAGGTGGATGTGGGCGTGGGCGTGGCTGATGGCGGGCGTGTTTGCGGCGGGATGCTCCGCGGGCAGCGATTCGGTCGATGGTCAGCCGGAGTCGATCAGCTCTCCGGCTGCGACGACCTCGGTGGCCACTCCACACGCGAGCACGGATACCCCGTCGAACGTTGAGCGTCTCCTGCCGAACAGGCCGCCCGAACTCAGCGGACTCCTGATCTTCACGCTGGGAGACGAGGTCCTGTACTACGAGGGGGCGGACCTCGGTGGCTCGGTCGTGGAACCCCTCCACCGGCATCGGCTCGGGCCGAATGCGCAGCGCATCACGCCGCTGGACAGCAGATACCTCCTCTTCACGGAATGGGAGGAAATCAAGAGCCTCGACCTCCTGACCGGTGAGGTCCGAGTGCACGCAAGTCTGGGCGCCTGTTGCGGGTTTCGGACGCTCCGCGACAGGACGCTCCTCATCACGCACACCGGCACAGGGAGCGACCGCTTCCACACGCTGACGGTCCCCGACGGCCGGCTACAGACAGCGCTCGGCAACTTCCACTTCGCTCGGATCACGGTCTCGTCCGACGGCGGCCTCATCATGACCACCCCCAAGGTTCAGCATCAGGACTGGCAGGGCGCGCCGCGAACGCTGTGGGTGTACGCAACGCCCGACCTCGAGACCCCGATCATCGAGATCACCCTCGAGGGAGACGATCTGATCGACGCCGGCGCCTTCTCACCAGACGGCGCGTGGTTCACCTACTCCGCGCGGCTCGACGGGTCCTGGAGGAGATATGCGCGCCACGTCGAGAGCGGGCAGCTCCTCGAACTCGAGGGCCGGAGCGATCCGTGGCAATTCGACGAGGATGCCCTCGAACGCGTCGCCGCAGGTGAGTCCGACGAACTCGAAGACCCGCAGAGCGAGCCGCCGGGGACGCTCATCGCGCGCCGGGACACCATCGCGCTGACGATGGATCACCAAACCGTGCTGATCCAGGAACTCAGGGGCGATGACTGGGAGATCATCGATCGAAGGGCGTTGCTCTCGAATCGGCCGTTGGTGGCATGGCGGGACGGCGCGGTTGTCGACGACCTGACTCCGACAGGGCTGAGGGATGCCGACGCGATGTGGTTTCGCCGCACAACCATCGACGGCGAGTTTCGTGCGGTTTTCATCGACATGACCGACGGCTCGGCGTTCGAGGTCGCCGGACCCCCCGAAGGCGACCCTGCAGGCCCGCAGCTCGGGCCTGCAGGGATCTCCAGCAACGGCAACCTGGTCCTCCTCGGGGCATCGGGCGCGGAGGGATCTCCGGCGATACACGTCGTCACGACCGAGGGCCTTCACCTGGCCCGCGAGCTGCCACCCGGAACTCACTCGACCGTTCAGGACCCGACCGGGGCCTACCTCCTGGCGGTAGGCCCCGAGCGCAGCGTCATCGTCGAGCTGGCAACTGCGACGATCATCCTCGACGACCTCCCCGGATCGACGAGTCGCGCCCTGTGGATCGACTCCCCCTGAGGCCCCTCCCCTTCTGCCAGCTTCCTCGGACACCAGGGTCACCACACAAGCTGGCAGAACGGTTGACGAAGTGGAGGTGCGGTAGCGTCGGGCAGCGATCCAGGGGGAAGTGATGTCCGAGACCTCAACGTCCATGGCCCAGCTGCTGCTGCAGCAATTCGACGATGCCGAGTTCGCCCACACCGGGCGGCGGTCGTTCTTCGAGTACCGCGACACCGGGCTCGAAGCGGCCACCAGCGGCGACTACCGCGCCCAGGTCATGCGGGCCACCGACGTGATGGACACCACCGGCTGGCACTACCACGTCTGCGATCTTCAGTTCGTGTACGTGCTGAAGGGCTGGGTCGACCTGGCATTCGAGGACGGGCGCACCGAGCGGGTCGAAGCCGGCGCCGCGCTCGCGATCCCGCCGGGAATGGTCCACAACGAACTCGCCGCGTCTGACGACTTCGAAGCGCTCGAAGTCGTCGCACCTGCGCAGATGCACACCGTCCCCGTCGACGCCCCGATCGGAGCCTGAGGGTGGCGGACGTCAGCGGCGCGCGCATCCTCGCGCGCAACCTCAAGCAGCAGGGCGTCGAGTACGTCTTCGGCATCGTCGGCTTTCCGGTGGTTCCGATCGCGATGGCGTGCCAGCGCGAGGGAATCACCTTCATCGGCATGCGCAACGAGCAGTCGGCGTCCTATGCCGCCCAGGCCGCGGGCTACCTCACCGGACGCCCACAGGGCTGTCTCGTGGTGTCGGGCCCCGGCGTCATCCACGCCCTGGCCGGACTCGCCAACGCCAAGGAGAACCTGTGGCCGATGATCCTCATCGGTGGCGCGTCGCCTTCTGACCAGAACGGAATGGGCGCCTTCCAGGAGGAAGACCAGGTCGGCGCAGCCAAGCCGTATTGCAAGTACGCCCACGGCGTGGAGACCCACGACAAGATCCCCTACTACGTCGAGCAAGCGATCCGGACATCGCTGTTCGGCCGCCCTGGCCCCGTCTACCTCGACATGCCAGCCGACGTGATCGACGGCCGGGTCGATGAAGACACCATCCCGACGGCGCCCACGGTGGGCGAGCCGCCCCGGACGCACGCCGAGCCCGAATCGGTCCGCCAGGCGATCGAGGTCCTGAAGGGTGCCGAGAAGCCCCTCGCGATCATCGGTAAGGGAATGGCCTGGGCCCGGGCAGAAGACGACGTGCGTCAGTTCATCGAACGCACCCAGGTCCCGTTCCTCGCGTCGCCGATGGGCAAGGGCGTCGTCCCTGACGATCATCCGCTGTCGGTCGGCGCCGCCCGATCGCATGCGCTGCAGGAAGCCGACGTCATCCTGCTGGCCGGCGCCCGGCTCAACTGGATCATGCACTTCGGCAAGCAGCCGCGCTTCAACCCCAACGTGAAGGTGGTCCAACTCGATTCGCATGCCGAGCAGATGAGCCACAACGTGCCGGCAGCGGTCAGCCTCCTCGGCGACGGCAAGTCGGTGATGGGCCAGTTCAACGCCGAGCTCGCCGACGACCCCTGGCGGTACGAGGCCAGCACACCGTGGCGCGACTCCATCGCGGACAAGATTGCCGAGAACGAAGCCGCTGTCGCAGGCATGCGCGACGACGACTCCTCGCCCACCAACTACTACCGGGCCTTTCGCGACATCGCCGACTGGCTGCAGCCCGACGACATCATCATCGGCGAGGGCGCCAACACGATGGACATCGGGCGCACCCAGATGCCCAACGTCAACGCCCGCCACCGCCTCGACGCGGGGAGCTACGGCACGATGGGTATCGGGCTCGGATTCGCCGTGGCTGCGGCGGTCTGCAATCCCGACCAACGCGTCGTGTCGGTTCAGGGCGACTCGGCCTTCGGGTTCAGCGGCATGGAGATGGAGACCATCTGTCGCTACAACCTCAACGTGGTCGTGGTGATCCTCAACAACAACGGCATCGGCGGCGGCGCTGCCGAACTGCCAGAGGACGGTCCTCCCCCGCCCAACATGTACCTGCCGTCGGCTCGCTACGAGAAGATCGCCGAGGCCTTCGGTGCCGGCTCGTTCTACGTCGAGGACACCGCCGACCTGCGGCCTGCGCTCGACGCGGCCGGTGCACTCGACGGTCCAGCGATCGTGCACGTTCGCCTCGATCCGGCCGCTGGCCGCAAGCCCCAGAAACACGGCTGGCTCACCCGGTAGCGACCCGTTCGGTCGAAATTCACGGCAGCACTGTCCCACCCCCTCGGTAACGTGCCCAACAGGTCGGGATGCCTCACCGCGTCCCGGCTTGCTTGTGGGGACCAGGGGGATTCGCGGGACATGGGGAACGGACACGAGGTGACGGACGCCGGCGCGCCGGTCGGCTTCCTCGACCTGCACGAGCGGGCGCTCGCAGCCGGGTGGTCGAGCGATCTGTGGGAACGAATCGTCACCCTGCGACCCGATCGCGGCGCCGTGGAGCAGTGGCTCGACTCGGGCTGGCCGCCTCCCGACGGCCTGGCCGAATGGGCGTCTGGCGAGGAGCGCTTCCTCACGGGCTCCCTCCACCGCCGCCTCGCGACCTGGGCCGACAACGACCTGGTCGCCGAGATCTACGCCAACTCGCCCGAGTCGGTGGGCGAGTGGCAGGTCACCGTCGAACACAGCCCGTACGCCTTCGCCCAGCTCCGACTGCAGGAGTGGGGCGCCACGATGGTCATCGAAGACCAGCGGATGGGCCAGGCCGCCATCTCGCGATCGATCCGGCGTGTCCGACTTCACGGTGAGCGGACAACCGTGATGGCGATCAGCGGAATGCGGGTTCATGCCGAGCACCAGGGAAAGGGCCTCAGCGGGGCGCTGCTCTTCTGCCCGGGTCTCGCCACGCTGCCATTCGCAGCGGTCGGCTACTGGTACGCGAGGCACGACAACTCGAGCGCACCTTGGCTCGCCGCGGTGGTCGAGGATCTCGAAGAGGGTCCCGAGGGGATCTCACAGGAGACCACCGACCTCATCGCCACGGTGTTCAACGCAGACGTCTCGGGCGGTCGCCGTTCGGACGTCGTCCGAACCGTTCGACGTGAAGAGCTCGCCGAGTGTGGGGACCTCATCGATCGGGTCAACTCCGGTCTCGACCTCAGCTCGCCAGCGACGGCCGACTACCTCGAGAACCGGCTCAACAGTTGGGGTCTCGGGCCGATCCCCGACATGTTCGACCCCGTCTACACCGAGGACGACTACCTGGTGGTCGAACGCGACGGTCGGATCGTGGCCTGCGGCGGCTTGTGGGACCGAGGCCGCAACATGCGTGAGCGCTGGCTGAATCCGGGCACCGGGGAGGAGCGCATCGTCGCCAACACAGCGCTGCTCGACTACGGATATGCGGCGGGCGCCGAGGCCGACATGGCGACCCTGATCCGGCACATGCTCGCTCAGACCTCGGAGATCCAGCGCGGGGCGTTGATCTTGCCGATCGAACACGACGCCGCACTGCTGAACGAGTTGGCTGATCTGAGCCTGCGTCCCGAGAGCCGCACGCTGCAGGTCATGCCGTTCACGATGCCGGGGATGGCCCCGGTCGACGGCAGCATCTCCCGCCCCGCCACCGACCTCGCCTACTGGTAGCTCCTGTGGCCGGCCGACACTCCGCGACCTACCGGCGCTTGGGCCGGTTCTTCCTCGGGTACAAGGGGCCCCTCGGGGTAGCGCTGTCGCTCGCGCTCGCCGCGTCTGTCGCGTTCGCGTTTCTCCCCTGGCCGATTCGGTACCTCATCGACGGCGTCCTGCTCTCCGACGAACTCGACCTCGCCGGCTTCGCCACGTTCGAGACCGCCACCGACGGCCAGAAGCTGTCGCTCGGGTACCACGCATCGACGAGCACCGGCGACACGATCTTCCGCTCGATCAACGACGCGCGGGCGATTCAGGAAGTGATGATCTTCGGGATCCAGGCGTGGGTCCTGCCGATCTTCCAGGTCACTTTGATGATCGTCCTGATGCTCGCCCTCGACGTGTGGCTCACGCTCGCGGCGGTGTGCGTCGGCCCGCTGCTCGTGCTGGCGATCCGCCGGCTGACCGGTCGGATTCAGACGGCCTCCGAGGTGAGTCGCGGTCACATGTCCCAACTGACATCGCTGATCGAGCAGACGGCGGGCTCGATCCGGGCTGTGCAGGTCTTCGGAACCGAACGCAACGAGGGATCCAAGTTCGACACGACGAGCAAGCAGTTCATCAAGGCCCAACTGCGCTTCCGCATGAGCGAACAGGCCCTGCAGGTCACCACGATGACCCTCACAGGGCTCGGCACTGCGCTGGTCCTCTACGTGGCGTCGCGCCGGGTGATCGATACCGCGCTCACCGTCGGCGCGCTGTGGATCTTCATCAACTACATGCAGCGCATCTACGAGGTGCTCCAGCAGAACATGAGCCTCTTTGGCGTGCTCCAGGACTCCATCGTCGGGGTCGGACGGGCGTTCGAAGTGCTCGACACAGAGCCGGACATCACCGACGCACCCGACGCGACCGAGGTCGTGGAGCCGGTGCAGCGGATCACCTTCGAGCGGGCATCGCTCGCCTACGACGACGGCGAACCCGTGCTGCGCGATCTCGACCTCACAGTCGAACGCGGCGAACGGATCGCGCTCGTCGGTCCGACCGGTGCGGGCAAGACGTCGGTCCTCAACCTGATCCCGCGCCTCTACGACACGACCGAAGGAGCCGTTCGCTTCGACGACGCCGACGTGCGGGACCTGACGCTGGTGTCCCTCCGGTCGCAGGTGAGTCTGGTGCCACAGGAGCCGCTGCTCTTCGCCACGTCGGTGTCGGAGAACATCCGGTACGGGCGGACCGACGCCACACCCGACGAGATCGAGGCGGCCGCCGTCGCTGCCCGCGCACACGACTTCATCAGCGCCCTGCCAGACGGGTACGACACCGACGTGGGCGACCGGGGGGCCAAGCTGTCGATCGGCCAGCAACAGCGCGTCGCCATCGCCAGGGCCTTTCTCAAGGACGCGCCGATCCTTCTCCTCGACGAACCCACCTCGGCGCTCGACCTCGGCACCGAAGCCGACCTCCTCGAGAGCATCGACGACCTCATGGCCGGGCGCACCGTTTTCATCGTGGCCCACCGTTTGTCGACCGTTCGCTCGGCCACCCGGATCGTCGTGCTCGACGGCGGTCGGATCGTGGAAGTCGGCCCCCACAACGAGCTGGTGACCGCGGGTGGCCTGTACAGCGAACTCTGGGACCGCCAGTTCGCCGTGTGACTCCGCCCAACGAAACGCGGGTCCTTATCGAGCGTTCAGTCAGCTACTAGAGTGGAGCGCGTTCTCCGACGAAGGAGCCGACATGGACGTGGCAGCTCTCCTGCGAGCCAAGGGCCACGGCGTGGTGGTGATCGACCCGGAGCGAAGCGTCGCCGACGCGGTCGCGCTGCTCGAGCAGTACGACATCGGCGCGCTCATCGTGTCGCCCGATCGCCTCACCGTGACTGGAATCATCT
>Ga0209992_10001006_pt1 | contig 32925 bp, 37 predicted proteins | sample 2SBtaG_2_FD_182564 | JGI IMG/M metagenome (GOLD analysis project Ga0209992, IMG submission 182564) | Deep subsurface microbial communities from Kolumbo volcano to uncover new lineages of life (NeLLi) - 2SBTROV12_ACTIVE470 metaG (SPAdes)... | ecosystem: Environmental > Aquatic > Marine >... | reverse complement strand
CGGCGACAACGCCGCGCTGGGGCTGCTGATCGGGCCCAAAGGCAATCATCTCGTCGCACTGCACGAGGTGACCAAGACCATGCTCCAGCGTCGGCTTCCCGGTGTCGATCGGGCGCGGATCAGGGTCGACGTCGGTGGCTATCGCCAGCGCCGACGCCAGGCGCTCGAAGCCTACGTTCGTGAGCTTGCCACATCGGTGCAGGAGTCGGGCGTCGAGAAGGGGCTCGAGCCGATGAACGCGGCAGACCGCAAGGTCGTGCACGATACCGTCAACGACATCGATGGGGTCGGGACGATCTCGGTGGGGGAGGAGCCCCGCCGCCGGGTGGTGCTGGTTCGCCGCGACGACGATTGATCGGACAACCGACAGTGCCCGCGGCAACCCTCGCGGAGATACTGTCTCGATCTCGGGTTGAGGGATACCTCGGGCCGGGATCGATCGATGTCCATGTGGACCACGGCCGCGCTCATCTGGGCGCGGCCGATCCGCGTCCTGGGAGCAACTGGCTGGACCTGGGGTCCGGGGGCGGGCTACCTGGGCTGGTGATGGCAGCTGAACGGCCGGATCTGCACCTGACGCTGCTCGATCGCTCGCAGAAGCGGACGGATTTTCTCCGACGGGCCGTTCGAGAACTCGAATTGACTCAGGTGGAGGTCGTGACGAGCGACGCGAGCGATTTTGCGCGTGAGGCAGCGCACCGAGCCACCTTTGATGGCGTTGTCAGCCGGTCCTTTGGTGCTCCGGCGTTGGTGGCGGAGGTCTCGTGCGCTCTGCTGAGGACCGGAGGCCGGCTCGTGGTGAGCGAGCCACCTCAGGATCAGGGCGGTTCTGCCGAGCCCGGCGTCCGATGGCCCCGGGACGCGCTGCATCTGGTGGGTTTCGGTGATCTCGCCATCAGAGGAAACAATCCCAGCTTCGCCATCCTCACCTTGACGACGCTTCCGCCCGCAGATCGCCCACGCCGCTGGGCGCAGATGGTGAAGCGCCCCCTGTTCGGCCCGGATGAGGTTGATTAGGTTCCAGGAGCGCTCCTGGAACCTAAATCGTTTCACGTGGAACCGGAGGCTTCTCAGTGGTGGAGGAGCGTTCAGCGGTAGAGAAGATCGCCGTTTCACGTGAAACTGGTCTCAGAGGCTTGACGTTCGGAGAGGAACGCGGTTTCCTGGCGCGCGCGGCCGTCTCCCCCGACGTCGCGAGGAGGACGTATGACGCGCGTCTTGGCCATCGCCAACCAGAAGGGTGGGGTCGGTAAGACCACCACAGCGGTGAACCTCTCTGCCGCCCTGGCGGAAGCTGGATACCGCACGTTGGCGGTCGACCTGGATCCCCAGGGCAACGCAACGACCGGCCTTGGCATCGACCCCCGCACTCTCGACAGCTCGATGTACGACGTCCTGATGGGGACGGCGAGCCTGGATGATTGCATCGAGAGCACCTCGATCCGTCATCTCTTCGTCGCCCCTGCGAGTTTGGATCTCGCTGGCGCGGAGATCGAACTCGTTCCGATGTTCAGCCGGGAGATGAAGCTGCGGCAGGCCCTCGATGGCCTCGATGAGCAGTTCGACTACATCTTCATCGATTGCCCACCGTCATTGGGTCTGTTGACAGTGAATGCACTGGCTGCGGCCAAAGAAATCATCATCCCCATTCAGTGCGAGTACTACGCACTCGAGGGGTTGGGTCAACTCCTCAGTAACGTCAATTTGATTCAACAGAATCTCAATCCATCTCTTCTTATTTCATTGATTATCCTGGTCATGTATGACGCCCGAACCCGGCTCGCTGATCAAGTGGTGACCGAGGTCCGCCACCATTTCGGCGACAAGGTGTGTCGGACCGTGGTGCCCCGGACCGTGCGACTGTCTGAGGCTCCGAGCTTCGGCCAGCCGATCACGACCTTCGATCCCACCAGTCGGGGAGCGTTGGCGTACCGCGAGCTCGCCAAAGAGGTCGTCGCGAGCGAGTCAGGGCCGGGCGCTGGGGGAGGGGAGAGCTGATGGCTCGTCCAGGAGGACTCGGAAAGGGCCTGAGCGCCCTGATTCCCACCGATGGCACGGTGCCGGCCACTGAGGGTGATACCTACCGTGAGCTGTCCCTCGACGCGATCATCGTCAACCAGTATCAGCCGCGTCAGCATTTCGACGAGGACGCGCTCGACACCCTGACCGCTTCTGTGGCCGAGTTCGGGGTCCTACAGCCGATCGTCGTGCGTCCTGGGGCAAAGGAGGGGTCGTTCGAGCTCATCGCGGGCGAACGACGTTGGCGGGCGTCCCGCAAAGCCGGGCTGTCGACGATTCCTGCGGTCGTTCGAACGGCCGATGACCAATCGAGCCTGGTCCAGGCCGTCGTGGAGAACATTCATCGGCAGGATCTCAACGCTCTGGAAGAGGCCGCGGCCTATCAACAGCTCCTGGAGGACTTCGGGGTCACCCATGAGGAGCTCGCGGAGCGATTGGGCAAGGGTCGGGCAACCATCACCAACACGTTGCGCCTCCTCCAGCTACCGGTTGGGGTTCAGCGGCCGTTGGTCGAGGGCCAGCTCACGGCAGGACATGCTCGGGCGCTTCTCGGCTGTCCTGATCGCGAGATCCAAGAGGAACTCACCCGCAAGATCATTGCCGAAGGGTGGTCGGTTCGTGCCGTTGAGGACGCCGTACGCGAGGCCCAGCAGGACGATCCCTCGGGTGCGCCGGCCCCGACAGAGCCCAGTGATCCTCGTCCCGCTGCACTACTCGAACTCGAGGAGCTGTTGTCCGAACGGTTGAGTACCGCGGTGCGTATTCAGATGGGGGCCAAGAAGGGACGTCTCACCATCGATTTCGCCACGCTGGGTGATCTCGAGCGCATCTACCATGTGATCCAGGGCGCCGACTGACACCCGCTCGAACCCTCGATGTGCACTTGAAGGTTATGGCCGACCCTCGATGATCTCTCGATGTCCACAGCCTGTGGGAGAGTTGTGGACAAGTGCCGACTCACGCCCCGTCCGTACCAGGCTCCCGGGGGGTCAGAGATCGTCGGCTGAGCTGGTGAGGACCTCTTGAGTGGCCGAAGCAATGGCTTGGGCGACGGCCCGATTGTGTTGCACCACATCGCGGGCATGCTCGAAACGGCACAGGACCGCTGGCATCTGGGTCTCGCGGAGCATTGGCAGGCGCATGCCGCGCGATGCGATCGTCGGAAAGACGGGGCGAAGTCGATCGCACAATCGCACAGCGAGGGCTCTGCCTCCCGGGCTCACGAAATGCTGCCCTTCGAAAAAGGCCACGGTGGGTGACTGCGGCCGAAGCTCCAGTGCGACGTAGACGTCGGCTCCGTAGCCGTTGACCTGGGCGGCTTGAGCGCTCCAGTCCGGATGATGCACGGTCAGAACCTCGGCGCCGGCGTCGGTCAGCGCGCGGCGGACAGCAGCTGTGGTCGCGTCGAGACCCCCGCTCTCACCGATGGCGACGCGTCGAGCGGCGAGCTGGACACCGTGACCTGTCAGTCGTTCTCGTTCCTCGATGGCCGCCATGTCTTCGGCGCCGCGCAGGTGTTTCACGAAGCGCTGGAGCGCGTCGAGGGTGTCTGGGCCACAGATCCCGTCGGCAACGAGACCCGCGTTGCGTTGAAAATCCTGCACGGCGTGGGCCGCCCGAGCATCGAGGATCCCGTCGATCCTCCCCACGGAGAACCCGAGCGTGCTGAGCATCTGTTGGAGCTCAGCGACGTCGTCTCCGCGCAAGGGAGGTGAGTGGAGATACAGCAGGCGTCCACCGAGCCGCTGGCCGGCCTCGACCACGAGCGCCCACGTCTGGGGACCGCAAATGCCATCGACGTCGATCGAGCGACTGGTTTGAAAGGCCAGTACAGCCGTACGCGTCAGTTGCTCGAACACGCCATCGACAGGGCCCGGATCTTCACCGAGCGCAGAAAGGCGACGCTGGAGATCGCGGACGTGATCGCCGCGGGCTCCGACGCCGAAGGGCCGGACTACAGGAATTCGCCGATCTCCTCGAGCAGCGCACCCTTGGGCTTGGCCCCGACGAGCCTCTTCGCCGGCTCACCGTCCTGGAAGACGATGAGGGTGGGGATGCTCATGACCTCGAATCGCCGGGCGATGTCGGGACTGTCGTCGACGTTGACCTTGGCGATCTGCAGGCCGTCCTGTTCGCCGGCGATCTCTTCGAGGATCGGCGCGATCATCTTGCACGGTCCGCACCACTCGGCCCAGAAGTCCACGAGGACGGGTTCGGACGACGAGCCGATGGTCTCGTCGAAGGTGCTGTCGTTGAGGTTCGTGATCCCTGCAGCCATCTGCGAGCTCCTCGGTTCGGTGTTGTGCGAATGGTAGCGGTCAGGTGAACCGGCGCGACCCGCGAAACATTCCCGGCGGGCGCCCCGCAACAGCTAGTGGCCGGTCTCTTCGAGCCACCGCTCGGCGTCGATCGCGGCCATACAGCCGGATCCGGCTGCAGTGATCGCCTGGCGGTAGTAGTCGTCCTGGACATCGCCGCATGCGAACACGCCGTCGATCGCGGTTCGGCTGCTGTCCGGCTCGGTGACGAGGTAGCCGTTGTCCTTGAGCTCGAGGTGCCCGGCGAAGAGGTCGGTGTTGGGTCGGTGACCGATGGCGATGAAGAGCCCCGAGAGAGGTACGTCGCGCTCCTCACCTGTCTCGGTGTCTTGGACCGTGATGCTCTCGAGTTTGGTCTCCCCGTTCATTGCGGTGACCTGGGAGTTCCACATGAACTCGATCGTGTCGTTGGCGAAGGCCCGGTCCTGCATGATCTTCGATGCCCGAAGCTCGTCGCGGCGATGGATGATGATCACCTTGGATGCGAATCGGGTGAGGAAGGTCGCCTCCTCGATCGCGCTGTCGCCGCCGCCGATGACGGCGATCTCTTGCTCGCGGAAGAAGAACCCGTCACACGTCGCGCACGTGCTGACCCCGTGTCCGATGAGGCGCTCCTCGTTGGGGAGACCGAGCATCAGGCTCTGTGCCCCCGTCGAGATGATCACGGTGTTGGAGCGATACTCCTCGTCTCCCACCCACATGCCGAAGGGGCGGGCGGAGAAGTCGACCTTGGTGACCTTGGCGGTGAGGAACTCCGCGCCGAAGCGGGCCGCCTGAGAGCGGAAGTTCTGCATCAGCTCCGGACCCATGATTCCGTCGGGGAATCCGGGGTAGTTCTCGACGTCGGTGGTGAGCATCAGCTGACCGCCTGGCTGGTCACTCGTCGAGGAGGGTTCTCCCTCGATGACGAGGGGAGCGAGGTTGGCGCGTGCGGTGTAGATCGCCGCGGTGAGTCCCGCGGGTCCGCTTCCGATGATGATCACGTCGCGAACGTCGGTCATGGTGTGGCCTTTCTCGGCTGAAGACGGGCGGGAGGGTCAACCCGCCGGGAGGGGCAGAGCTTGCGTCACGGACGGCGCTTGGACCACAGGAACGAACCGATCCCGAAGAAGAGCAGGCCGAGGACCAGGTAGGCGAACCACACCGACCATGGAAGGAAGTTGGCGATCCGGACGAGCAGGATGAGCGACAGGATCCCGAGAGCGATGAGGGCGACGAAGATCACCAGGCCGTAGACGAGGGCGCGGGCCACCTTGAGGGCGGGTCCCGAGGTCTTGTCGCGGACGCTGTCGACCAGGTCGAGGAACATCGTGCTGATCTGACCGCCCCAGTCGGGGCCGTTTCGGTCGCCAGCGCTCAGATCCGTCATGGCGAGTGATCCTACAGAGGGTCACCACGGTCGGCGACGCAGGGAGATCTCAGGGTGTCGACGTGTCGGGAGGGCTGGTCGTCAGCGGCTCGTCGGGCGCCAGTTCTTCGGCGATCTCGCAGTCGATCAGGTTCCACCGCAGCCGGGTGATCTGATCCCCAGCGATGTAGTCGATGATCGCTTCGCCGCCGGTGATCTCCCTCTGTCGCAACTCGCCGCCCAGGGGGAGCTCGCCGAGGATCTGGTCGGCGCAGGCACCCAGTTCGGGTGCGAGCACCGGGACGTCGGCCGCCGGAGGGGCCTCGACGGTCTCAGGCTCGGGTTCGGCCGCATCAGGGGCCGGCGCGGCCTCTTCGAGCGCCTCATCGTCTGTGGACATCGAGTCGTCGCCGGACAGAGCGTCTTCGATCGCATCCTGGCTGAGGCCGCCGTCTTCGTCGGCCCCGGCATCGGCTTCAGGGGCCAGTTGTGCTGCGCTCGCTTCGTTCCCCTCGGACTCGAAGGACTCGGCCCGAGCCGCGAGATCCGACGGAGCCGATTCGGTCTGGCCGTCGGCGGCTTCGGTCTCCCCGGACTCGTCGGACGACGCCGATGTATCGCTGTCGCTGCTGCCGTCGGTGTTGAGCGCGAAGGCCGCCCCGATGACCACGACGATCGCCGCAGCGGCGCCCATGATGTTGAGGCGCCGTTGGCGCTTGGCGCGCTGGGCCGCCAGGTCGACGACAGGGGCGCCAGTGGTGGCCTCGCCCACTGCGGTCGCGGGCGATGAGGGGGCAGCCGCCAGATCCTCGAGCGCTGCGGCGATCATCGCCTCTCGTGCATCGGCAGGCGGGAGCGGAACCGGCTCGGCGAGCGCGGCGACAGCTGCGGTGATGCGATTGAGTTCGGCGGTCAGTTCGGGATCGGCACGAACGCGCGCAACATCATCGGCTGTGGCCTCGCCGTCGATCACGGCCGAGAGCAGCTGATCGCGTTCGTCGTCAGTCATCTCGATCACTTGGACGTCCGCTACCCCCGTTCTGGTTCCCGTCGAGTACAGCAGCCAGGGCGGCTCGCCCCCGGGCGATGCGCGACCTCACTGTTCCCGGTGGCACACCGAGCGTGTCAGATATCTCTGCGTAATCGAGGCCGGCCAGGTCACGCAGGACGAGAGGGGCCCTGAACTGGTCGGGTATCTCGGCGAGCGCCGCGTCGATCTCGTCACGTTCGACGATGGTGTCGTCGAAGCCAGAGTCGGTCGCCACCCACGTGGCGGAGTCGTCCTCGATCTCGGTCGGTTGGGGTCGTCGACGTCGTCGACGCAGCTCGTCCAGGCAGGCGTTGGTCGCCACCCGGTATGCCCACGTCGAGAAGCGGGCCCGCGCGTCGTAGCGGGGGAGGCCTCGAACGATGGCCATCAGCGCTTCCTGAGTGGCGTCCAGAGCATCCGCATCGTTGCCGGCGATCCGCCGGCACACCGCGTAAATCCGGTCGTAGTGCCGTCGGAGCAGGTCGTCCGCGGCCGACGGATCTCCGTTCTGAGCTCGGCGGACGACCTCGTCCTCAGCGGCCTCGGCTGGCGGCACCATGGTCCGCTGAGGGTAGTCGTGGACCTTCGACGGGTCGGGGAACGTTCGCAGGACTGCAACGCCGTCGACATCGGACCGTCGTCAACCAAACAGTGGTCGACCTTGGACCGTCACATCGGTGATGGTTGCCCGGTGGCCACCCGTCGACAGCTCGTCACCGAGATCGGTGATCCACACCAGAACGGTCGCGGCTGTCGCCTCGTCGAACTCGAAGTCGGCGGCCCCTCGAACGTCCCTCGCCCTCGCCACCGGTTCTCCCCAGTCGATGACGTTTCCGGCTGACTCGTCTGCGATGTAGATCTCCACGGACCATCCCAGCGTCGGCGATCCGAGCTCGAGTCGGTCGAGTTGTTGGGGTGGACCGAGGGCGATGATGAGGCCGACGCCGTCTTTGAGGTTGCCGAACTCGCGCGTCGTGTAGCGCTCTGTGTACCAGCCCGCGTCTGGGTCGCCGTCGTTGATGAGGTTCAACCGCTCGGGGTGCTCGGTCCTGTCGTCGCCGCTGGGGTCGAAATCCGTGATGTCGATGATCGCCAGTTCTGCGCTCGGCGCGGTGGTGCGCGGGGGCACGATGGTGGAGGGGCTGGTTGCGGGGAGGGTGGTCGTCGTGTCGAAGCCGACGACCTCTTTGGCATTGTCGATGATCGACTGACCCGCAGGGGTGCGGGCGACGATGATGCCGACCGTGAGGATCACGGCGGCGATGATCAACAAGACGCCGACCGGGGCGAACCAGGCCCTCTCAGCCCGAAGGAAGGACCCGCTCGCGGCCGAGTCGTCTTCGTCGTCTTCGGTCGGGACGTGGGGGAGCGCGTCACGCAGTGCGAGAACGAAGGCCGTGGTGTCGGGCCACGGGTCCCCATCGTCGAGGGCGCGAGAGAGCAGAGGTGCGAGGACTGCCGGGATCGCCGGGTGGAGATCGTGGTGGCCGCCGGGTGACACGAGCGGCGGATGACCGATGACCAGGACGTGGAGCAAGATCGCGAGCGAGCGAAGGTCCCCGTTGGGGGTCGCAGGAATCACCACGGCGTCACTCGTCGGCGGGCCGTCGAGGATCACGAAGCGTTGGTTCTCGCGGCGACCGATGCTCGAGGGGGCCACGCCACCGTGAGCGAATCCGGCGCGGTGCAGTGCAGCGAGCGCATCACCGACCTCGACGACGATGTCCAGCGCCTCCCCGGCACGGAGGTGGCCCCTGGCGTGGAGCTCCTCCCCGAGGTGGGACGGGGGGAGTGCTTCGGTGATGACGGCAAACCGCTCGTCGTCGCTGCTGGTGTCGAGCACGTGGAGCAGTCCGGGGTGCTCGAGCCGGGCGAGAGCCCGAGCCTGGAGGCGCAGCCGCTGTCCTGCCTCGGTGTCGAGATCGGCAATGCGGATGGTGACCGGTCGGTGGAGCGTCTCATCGAGGCCGCTCCACGTCTCGATCGACCCTCCACTGAGCTGGTGGTCGACCCGGTAACGCGCCGAGGGAACCACCGGGTCCTCAGTCGGCGACCTGGAACACCACGCCGATGGTGCCCAGGCCGGCGTGGGTGCCGACGACCGGACCGACCTGCCCGACGAGGATCTCACCGTCGACCAGCGGGCGCAGCTGGTCGACCAACGTGTCGACGTCGTTGCAGGCCGCGTGCAGAACAGCCAAACGGTCGATTCGGTCAGCTTGGCTCTGCACGATCTCGACGAGGTGGGCGAGGGCCTTGCCCCGGGTGCGTTGCCTGCCGGCGGGCTCCACCACGCCATCTCGAACCTCGATCAGGGGTTTGATGGAGAGCAGGGAGCCGAGAAGCGACTGGGCGGCACCGATCCGTCCGCCCTTCTTGAGGTTCTCGAGAGTGTCGAGCGCCCCGTGGACGCGAGTGCGGGGAGCGGTGCTCTCCACGAGCTGGGTGATGGTGTCGAGGTCGGCACCGTCGCGCGCGGCTTCGGCAGCCAGAACCGCCAGGGTGCCCAGGCCGAGTGTGACGGTCTTGCTGTCGATCACGTTGACGGGAATGGTGTCTTCCACCGCACGCGCGCCCGCGCGTGCGGCCTCGATCGTCGCGGAGAGGTCACCGCTCAGAAGGACGGCCACGACGCCGGATGCGCCGCTGCTCGCCGCAGCACGGTAGGCCGCTTCGAATGCGCCGGGCGAGGGCGCCGCGGTCTCCGGCAGCTCGTCGGAGGCTTGGCATTTGGCCCAGAACTCCTCGGTCGAGAGCTCCTCGCGATCAACGAACTCCTCGTCTCCGAACCGGATGCTCAACGGCACGATGGTGATGCCAAGGTCGGCAACGACGTCGTCTGGAAGATCGCAGGAGCTGTCGGTGACGACGTGGATCGAGCTCATGGAGTGGAGGGCCTCTCTGGCGTCTCGGACGACGATTCTCGACGACGCATTGCCGAAGTTAGTGGCTCCACTGCCTGGCTACGAAGGGCGAGCCCGAACGCGAGGTGGGTGACACCCACCACAGCGCCGATCACCACAAGATCGAGGAGCGGCTCAGCGATCTCGGTCGCACGGGCGACCGCCCAGCCGGCTGCCAACGATGCGATCGGAATGACAGCGTGTCGCGTGCGCTGTGCGGTGAGGAGTCGGGCCCGGCCCCATCGGGCCAGCACGACGCCCCGAAGCAACGCGAGCTCGACCCACGCTCCGATGGCGGCTCCGAACGCGAGGGCGAGCGCACCCAACCGCGCGGGCAGCAGCTCGTCGGTTCGCACCCCGGACGGAAGCCTGTCGAAGAACTGGTCCCCGCCGCCGAAGCCGGTGAGTGCTCCGTCGACGATGAGGACCTTGTCGAGCGGGAACATGAGCAGCACACCGATTGCGAACGAGATGGTGATCCGAATCAGCGCGATGCGGGCCGGGGTGGAGGTGTCGCCGACGCCGAAGCAGACGTTCTGGAGCAGACGGGAGGCGACGAGCGCGGGGAGACCCAGCGAGTAGGTGGCGAGGGTGAGCCCGATGAGCATGACGTCGTCGTGTGCGATGACGTCGCGGAAGCCGCCCAGGTTGAACACAGAGTCGGCGATCGGAGTCGCGGCGGCGAGATAGAGCGCGACGACCCCCGTGACGAGGTAGGTCCCGGTGAGCAACCGTCGTTCGACGCGGCGAGCGATCTCTGTTGAGTCCTGCAGGCGGCTGATCTCGGGGAGCTCGGCCGCCATCACGCTGATACCGATGATGGACAGCGGCAGGATGTACAGCGTCTGCGCGGCCGCCATCGCCGACGCCGCGCCGACGGCGAGGAAGCTGGCCAGGGCCAGGTCGACGAAAGCGGAGATCTGCATCGCCCCGCGTCCCAACACGGCCGGGCCGAACCGTCTGATCACGACGCGCGCGGCATCGTTTCTCCACGGTGCGCGGAGGCGGATCGCGGGGTTGGCGCGCAGGACGGCGGGGAGCTGGACAGCGAGTTGGGCCACCGCTCCGCCGACGAGCCCCCACGCGAGGGCCTCGGCGACATCCACGTCGGCCCATCCTGCAGCGACGACGGTGATGAGAACGCCGATCTGCACCGCATTCCAGATCACTGGTGCGACGTAGCTGAGGAAGAACCGTCGATGGCTGTTGAGCACGCCCAGGCACCACGAGGTGAGGACGAGGATCCCGGTCCCGATCGTGATGATCCGGACGAGGGTGACGGTGAGCTCGAATCGTTGTCCTTCGAAGCCCCACGCGATCACCCGGGTGATGGGTCGCGCGGCGAGCACGCCGATCGCGACGAGAGCGGCAGTGAGAATCAACAGGAACGATGCGACAGCGCCGGCGAGTTCGCCCGCCGCCTCGTCGTCTTCATCCACGCTGGAGCTGTAGGCCGGGACGAACGCCGCCGTGAGCGCCCCTTCCCCGAGGAGGTTCTGGATCACGTTGGGGATCCGAAGTGCGGCGGCGAACGCGTCTCCCACCCGGCCGACTCCCAGGACGTTTGTCACCAGCGCCGCTCGAAAGAGTCCCGCCATACGCGACAGGGCGATCCCCGCTGCCGCAGCCGTTGCGCCCGTCAACCGTCGAAGCCTGGCCATCTCAGACCATCCGCCGCCGACGCAGATCGACCGCCCACCACAGCACGAGGAACAGCGCCGCGCCGAGGGTGAGGCCGAGGCCGACCCCGGTGGGCGTCGTCGACCGGATAGCGGTGCGTGTGCGTCCCACGAGGAGCGTGCCGTCGGGGGAGTGCAGTTCGATCGTGATCGGGAACGATCCCGTGCTGAGGGCTTCGAGAGAGAACTCGCGGTTGGTGACCCCTGGCGCCAGCACGATCGTCGTGGACTCGCCGTCGTCGAAGTCGGCGACGCGCAGCTTGTCGCTGATGAAGCGCACCTCGACACGTACCGCCGTGTCCGAGCGGTTCTGGAAGCTGAAGGGGACAGCCGCCGTGCGCGATGTGAGGTTGATCGATTGTTCGGGTGGGGCGTCGACCAGGCTCGCCTGCTGGCGCACGAAGTCGATCACCCTGCGCCACGTCAGGTCTCGTGCGTCCAGCGCGACATCGTCGGACAGGCTGCGAAGGAGCTCGGTCGCGAGGCGGTCGTGCTCAGCGGAGTCCTCGTCGCGAATCATCGACCGGTATGCGGTCAGGTGGCGTTTGGCTTCTGCGTAGCCGGCCAGGGAGGGGCCGGCACCGTCGGGTTCGATGGCTTCGATGCGGATGGGCAGCCGAGTGGCGTCCGTGGCGAGTGGTCGCCCCAGGGCGTCGGTGGCGAGGATGCTCCGGACGAGAGGTAGGGCCGACAGGTGTTGGAGCAGTGCCTCCGCCTCCGCGACGCCGGCGGCCGTGATGTCGATGGCGACGATCTCGTCGCCATCTCCGGTGTATGCGATCGTCGCGAGTTGGGCTGCGATCCGCTGCGCGCCTTCGACTGGGGTGTCGTGCTCCAACCTGGGGGCCAGCCCTTCGAGGATGAGGGCACGGTGATCGATGTCGTCTGCGGTGATCTCGATCGGTCGCCGCGGTGGTCGTTCGGGGGCTTCGGCGAGCGTGGTGGGTGCGACGACGACCTCACGCACTCCGCGAGCGTGCAGCGCGCGCAGCGTGTCGGCGTCCGCTGCCCCACTGCTCGCCCAGAGCGTGGGCGACGCCAGCTTGCCTGTTGCGTCGAGGCGCGCGTCGCCCCCCGTCATGAGGGTGTCGAGTTCGGCCCCGAGCCCGGCGGCGTCGAGAGCGGCTTCGTCGACCCCGAAGTACGGGAGGCGAACCAGTTCCCGCCGGTCCCCCGTCGCGATGAATCCCTCGAGCTCGGGCGTTCCGGAGAGGAGGTCGAAGATCTCCGGGGTGATCGACGCTGTGACCGCGAGGCTGGGATGCCGGGCGAGAAGAGCCAGCCAGTCCACCGCCGGTGCCGACGACCCCGATTCGGTGGCGATATCGGCCACCAGGACCACATCGATCGGATCGGCGGCGGCATCGCCGATCGCGTTGGGGCTCGGAAGCCGGATGATGTGGGTGACGATGCGCCCGACCAACTCTTGGGCCGAGGTGCGAAGTTCGATGCGCACCGGGTAGACCCCCGGTCTGGCCAGAACCAGCGGCTCCGCCTGGTCTGTTGAGACGTCGATCAGGCCGTCGTCCTCAGCTCGAAGCTGCACCGACAGCTCGGCGATCCCGAACGCATCAGGTGCAAGGTCGGCCACGCCGAACTGACGAGCGCCCAGCACCCCGCCCAACCGGTCGCCCGTTGTGGTCGCGAGAAACTGGTCCTCGCTGGTCACGCGTTCGTGCACAGTGAGGGTGAGACCGTCACCCGGGGCGATGACCCCCGGCAGCTGGAGCTCGATCGAGATACTGCCAGAGGGTCCAGCACCGACAGTCTGAGCCACGATCTGCAAGCCACCGGGACCAGGTCCTGTCTCTTGGCCGGCCGCGGGTACTGGGCTGAGTTGCGTCGCGGCAACGACGATGATCGCCGCCGCGATCCACCTCTTCATGGGGCCTCGCCCCAGCGCAATACAGCGAGATCGTGATTTTCCCGGACGAACCCGACTCGTTCGTACAGCTCGGCGGCTCGCTCGTTCACATGCTGGGTGTTGACGAGGGCGTGGGAAGCGCGCCGCCTCTTCAGCCACTGCAGCGAGTCGAGGACGAGCGCCCGGCCGATCGATCGGCCCTGCTGGTCGGGGCGAACCGCGAGCCGTTGGAGAAAGCCGGAGCTTCCAGCCCGACCGGTGATCGCATACCCGACGATCGCTGGATCTTCGGCGACGCGAAAGCGTGCGTGAGGAGTGGCCCGGATCGCGTCACTCAAGCCTGCATCGTCGAGCCGCCAGAAATCACCGAAAGCCAGGTTGTCGACGGCGAGTACCGCGGAGCGGTCGCGCCGCCCGGCGCGCCGCATCATGACCTCCGGAGCCTCCCCGATGTCTGTGAGGTCGTGACGCAACAGCAGCAGCCGCTCATGGACGGCGAAACCGGCGTCCTCGAACACCTGCTCGTCCTGGGGACCCACTGCGGCAGTCACGGCGCCGGTGACACCGGCCCCGACGAGTGAATCCACCACCTCGTCGACGTCGCGCCGTCGCAGTCCGCCGGGTCGACGGACTGGGGTCAGATGGGCGATCTGTTGGTGGGATCGCCACGCACGCACACGAACGCCGTGTGAGCTCCAGCGCAGGAGATCGTCTGTGGGCACGGGTCCTCCCCGGAGGGGAGAGTAGTGAAGCGGTTCAGCCCACCAGGCGCAGCTCGACTTGCTCGAGGGCCTCTTCCTCGGTCACGTCCATGCTGATGGACAGCTCGGAGATCAGGATCTGACGGCTCTTGTCGAGCATGGACTTCTCGCCGGCGGAGAGACCCTTCGAGGCCTCGCGCAGAGCGAGGTTCCTCACCACTTCGGCCACCTGGTAGATGTCGCCGGACTTCAGCTTCTCCTGGTGGTTCTTGAACCGTCGGCTCCAGTTGGCCGGCTCGCGGACGTCCTTCTTCGCGAGAAGCTCGAACAGATCCTCGACGTCGTCCTCGTCGATCGGCGGTCGCATCCCGACCGCGTCGACCATGTCGGTGGGGACGGAGAGGGTGAGGTCGCCGTGAGCGGTCTCGAGGATGAGGTACTCCTTCTCCTCACCGAAGGCCTTGCGCAGTTCGCGCGAGGTGATGAGGGCTGCGCCGTGATGGGGGTAGATCACACGATCGCCGAGGTCGAACTTCATTCCCACGAATATCGCTCCGCTTCCAGACGTCGGAGATCTCAGGTTAAGAGAAAGCTTCCCCACTCACCAATGCAGCGACGCCACCCTCGTCGCGGCGCGGGGACCGATTGGGGCCGCCGGGGGCTCACTAGCCTGCCCCGCGTGGGATTTCTGTCCGACGACGTCGAGGAGCGACTCGAGGAGCTCATCGGCGATGTCGCGCGGTCCTTCGCGGCCGCCGGCCACCGTTTCTACCTCGTGGGCGGCATCGTCCGCGACCTCGCGCTCGGGTACGACGTGATCTCGGGCGGCAGTCTCGATACGGACATCGATGTCACCACCGATGCGACTCCTGACGTGATCCGGGAGCTCGTGCGGCCCTGGGCGAGAACGATTTGGGATCAAGGGGCGCGGTTCGGAACCATCGGAGCTCGGTGCGGCGACGTCGCTCTCGAGATCACCACCCATCGAGCCGAGCGCTACCAGCCCGACTCGCGCAAGCCAGAGGTCGACTTCTCCACGCAGGTCACCGACGATTTGTCGCGACGCGACTTCACCGTCAACGCAATGGCGTTGGAGGTTCCGACGTGGGAGCTCGTCGACCCCTTCGGCGGCGAGGCCGACCTCGAAGCGGGAGTCCTGCGTACTCCGATCGATCCCCGAGCCTCGTTCACCGACGACCCGCTGCGAATGCTTCGAGCGGCTCGGTTCGCAGCGGGATATCGATTGACCCCGGTCGATGACCTCGTCGCGGCCATGGTCGAACTGGCCGATCGTCTTCGCATCGTGTCGCGCGAACGCATCGGCGAGGAGATGCGGAAGTTCTTGTCCATCGACGCGCCTTCGGGAGGGGTCGAGTTGCTGCAGCGCACTGGAGTGCTGGCGCTCGTCGTCGGTGACGGGTTGTCTGTGGAGGACATCCAACCCGCTCTGATCGAGGCCGCGCCGGCGGACCCGACGCTGCGGTGGGCCGCACTTCTCGCGACCGCGGGTGTCGGCCCGGCTGATGCGCCGCGCGCACTCGAACGGCTCAGGGGATCGGCGAAGTTCGAGCGCGATGTCGTGGGGATCCTGCGTGCGGCGCGGCTTCTCGACGACCTGGACGGTGCCGATGTCGTCGCGGCCCGTCGTGTGGTGTTGGCTGCCGCAGAGCATCTGACCGCAGGGGCCGAGCTGTTGGCGGCCTTGGGCCGACCCGTTCGGCACAGTGAGTGGACCGTGGTGTCGACGGTGGTGGAGCAGGAGGGCCGCGAGTCGCTGCGCAGCCCGCTCGACGGCGATCAGGTGATGGCCGCTACCGATGCCCGAGGCCGGGCGGTGGGAGATGCCCTGGCCTTTCTCCTCGAAACGCGGTTGGAGCGCGGTCCGCTGACCACAGCTGAGGCCCAACGGGTTCTGCGCGCCTGGTGGGCCGAACGAGAGACCCCTGCACCGGACCGACCGGATTCCCGTCGATAGCCTGGAGTGGGTGACGTTTCACCCAGGGATCGCGGCAGCCGATGCCGCCGCGGGAGTCGGTTCCGTGGACTACCGGCTCCAGCGCCGGCGGCTCCTGGCGGACATCGAAGCGGGCCTGGTCGATCGATCCGAGGTCTGCGACATCCATCCGGAGCTCCTCCGGGTCGCGCGCAATGCAGCGACACCCATCGGTCGCGAGTGTCCGTTGTGCGAGGAGGGTGATCTCCGCTTGGTCGCGTACGTCTTCGGGCCCCGCCTGGGCGGAGGCGGCAAGTGCGTGGTGAACGATGACGAGCTGCAGAGGCTCGCCAGACGCCGAGGCGAGTTCGTGTCCTACGAGGTCGAGGTCTGCCCGGAGTGTGGGTGGAACCACCTCGTGAGGCGGTACCCGCTGAACGACACGTGAGTCGAGCCCAGCGGACCGACGCTCACCGCACGCCGGTCGCGTGGCGGCGCTTTCTGTTCCTGATCCTGCTCTTTGTCGTGGTCGGGATCGGTGGAGCCGTCCGACTTCTCGCAGCGCTTCCGATCCCCGAGCCGGTCGGTGCCGACGAGACCTCGATCGTCTTCGACCGCCATGGAACCCCGATCGCTCACCTCCACGCCGAGCAGAACCGCATCCCGGTCAGCCTCGAACAGGTGACTCCGGCGCTCATCGACGCGGTGATCGCGTCCGAGGATCGCGACTACTTCCGCCACCCAGGCGTGGATCCAGTGGCGATCGGGCGAGCTGCGTGGGTCGACATCCGCCAGCAGGGAGAACTCCAGGGCGGTTCAACGATCACCCAGCAGTACGTGAAGAACGCTTTCCTCGACGCTGACAGGACCCTGATCCGCAAGCTCCGCGAAGCCGTTCTCGCCATCAAGATCGAACGGGAGCTGTCCAAGGAGGAGATCCTCGAGCGCTACCTCAACGTGATCTACTTCGGGCGCGGCGCCTACGGCGTCGAGGCCGCCTCCCAGGTGTGGTTCGGGATGTCCGCGTCCGAGCTGGACATCGGACGCGCGGCCTACCTCGCGGCTCTGATTCGAGCGCCCGAGCTGGCCGACGTCTCGCGGCCCGCGCAGGCCGAGCTGGCCAGGCAGCGCCGTAACGGCGTGTTGGTGGCGATGTTCGAGGAGGGGTACATCACCGAGGGGGAGCTGCTGGCAGCCCGATCCACGGACCTGGAAGCCGTCACCTTGCCGCGGGAGGAGAACTCCAGCGTTCAGGTTCTGATCGACGATGTTGGGCTCGAACACCCGCTGGAGATGGTTCGGCGCGAGCTCATCGCCCGATACGGCGCCGCTCGGGTGTTTGCCGGAGGGCTCAGGGTGACGACCACGATCGATCTCGATGCCCAGCGTTCCGCCTTTGCGGCTGCACGGTCGGTGACCGATCGCGATGGTGCGCCCGAGGTGGCGGTGGTCGCCCTCGATGATCAGGGGCACATACGTGCGTTGGTGGGTGGATCGGACTTCTCGGTTTCCCAGGTGAACCTCGCAACGGGGGTCGACGGGGGTGGAGGCGGTCGCCAGCCCGGATCGGTCGCCAAGACGATCGCGGTGGTGGCCGCGCTCGAGCAGGGTTTCGAGATGACCTCTCTTCTCGCGGCGCCGGCCGAGATGGTGGTGCCCGCTGCCGATGGGGGAGACGACTGGACCGTGCGCGACAGCAGGGCAGCGGAGCGCGGATCGATTCCGCTGAGCACCGCTCTCGAGGTCTCGTCCAACACAGCGTTCGCGACCCTGAGCCAGGGACTCGACCTGGAGTCGCTGGTCGAGGTGAGCGCCCGTCTCGGGGTGACAGCCGAACTGCGACCCTTCCCGTCCCTCGTCCTCGGCGCCCAGGAGGTGGCGGTGCTCGACATGGCTGCGGCGTATTCGACGATCGCTCGAGGTGGCGAACGTCGGTCGCCCGCGATCGTGATGTCGGTGACCGATCAGGACGAGAGCTTCGACGAGCGGTGGCCCTCGGACAGAGGGGACGGCGTCGACTCCCGGGTGGCGGACGATGTCACCGTGGCCCTGCGAGCGGTGGTGGAGACGGGCACGGGCCGTGCGGCCGCGGTGCCGGGGCTTGCGATCTCGGGAAAGACGGGGACGTCTCAGGAGAACCGCGACGCATGGTTCGTGGGGTGGAGCGATCGCTTCACGGTGGCGGTCTGGATGGGCTTTCCCGACGACGGACGTCCGATGGTCGACATTCTCGGGTTGCCGGCGATCACGGGGGGTTCGTTTCCCGCGACGATCTTCTCCCAGGTGATGGCGGGCCTGCATGAGATCACTGCAGACGACCCGGCCGACCTCGATGACGCGACGGAGTCGACTCCCTGAAGCGGTCGCATTGGTGCGAGGATTCCGCAGTGCGATTCCGCTCCTTCGTCGTCGTCATGGCCGCCCTGCTCGGCGCCGCATGCGCCGACGAGAGCGCGCGTCCGTTTCTCGGACCGCCGCCGTCGAGCTCCGCGCCCCTGTCGCCGCCGGCCACGGTGCTGTCGCAGACCCCCACCCCGCCGCCTCCACCGCCGAGCACCACGATCGACGTCTTGGCCGGACTCGTTCCGCTGGGGGGCTTCCAACACTCGGTGCTCCGGGTCGTCAACAGGGGAGCCACCACGCTGTGGCCCGTGCTGTACGCCGACGACGTCGACTCGCGCCGCCGAGGGCTGATGGGCGTGACGGATCTGGCCGGCTACTCGGGGATGGTCTTCGTTTTTGGCGCAGACACCGAGGCCGCGTTCTGGATGCGAAACACCCCACTGCACCTGTCCATCGTGTTCTTGCGTGTCGACGGTTCGGTCGTGTCGATCCAGCACATGGAGCCGTGCGACGACGTTCCCACCTGCCCCACCTACCCGCCCGGTGGCGCCTACCGGTTCGCCCTCGAGGTGCCGCAGGGTCAACTGCCGGCGATGGGCATCGACGAGACCAGTCTCCTCGGCGTGAACTGAATCTCCCGCTCCGCTTGGGCCGTTCGGTGTCCCACCCTCTGTGCATGCTGATGGTGTGAATCGAGCCGTCTTGCTCTACGGTTATGCGTCGCGTTCCACGGGGGCCTTCCCCGCGGATCGTTCGTTCGTTCCCCCTGCCCCACAGAGGGGCCCCGGCCGAGAGTCGGGTCCGAAGGAGGTGTCCAGCGCATGCGCGCGTACGAGTTGATGGTCATCCACGACGGTGATCTCGACGATGTCCAGGTCCAGGAGGCCCTCAAGGGGGTTCGCACCCGGATCGAGGATGTCGGCGACATCAAGAGTGTCGACTTCTGGGGTCGACGTAAGTTCGCCTACGAGATCAACCACAAGACAGAGGGCTACTACTCCGTCATCGAGCTGCTCGCAGAGGGCGGCGCGATGGATCCAGTGGAGAGAGCCCTGCGGATCGCGGACGACGTCGTCCGCCACAAGCTCATTCGGCTGCCCGACGAGGAGGCCGCACGTCGCGGTCTGCTCGGCGAGGTCGCCGAATCCGAGTAACGAACGGAGCCGATCATGGCCTTCGACAACACAGTCACCCTCGTGGGCAACGTCACCCGCGATCCCGAACTCCGATTCACCTCAGGCGGCACCGCCGTGGCGAGCTTCGGTGTGGCCTGGAATCAGCGCAGCCAGCAAGGCGCCGAGGACAAGGCCCACTTCTTCGATGTGAGTTGCTGGCGTGAGCTCGCCGAAAACGTCGCCGAGAGCGTCACCCGCGGAATGCGCGTGGTGGTCTATGGACGACTCGACTTCCGCAGCTGGGAGGGCCAGAACGGCGAGAAGCGCCAGGCCGTCCAGATCGTCGCAGACGAAGTCACCCCCAGCCTTCGATGGGCCACTGCCAACGTCGCACGCAACGAGCGCCGCGACGGCGGTCCCGGCGGCGGACAAGGCGGAGGCCCCGGCGGCGGTGCTCCCACGGGTGGTGGCGGCGGCGGTGGCGCACCCCGCCAGCAGGGTGGACCCGGTCCCGACTACGGCGGCGGCTACGACATTCCCGAAGAGGAGCCCTTCTAATGGCACCAAAGAAGAAAGCACCACGGGCCAAGGGCAAAGACGCTCGGGCCAAACCCCGCAAGAAGAAGGTGAGCCCCATCGTCAAAGATGGCATCACCTACGTCGACTACAAAGACGTCACCCTTCTGCGGGCGTTCCTGTCCGAGCGGGCCAAGATCCGGGCACAGCGAGTGTCGGGCAACAACCGCCAGCAGCAGGCCGAAGTTGCCAACGCGATCAAGGTCGCACGCGAGATGGCCCTTTTGCCGTACGCCCAGCGGGTGGTGACCCAGCGCAAGGGCGACAAGCGTCGTGGACGTCCCGACCGGGACCGTCCGGATCGACCGCCGCAGGATGCCGACGGTCCCGAGGGCGCAGCAGACGCTCCTGAGGATCAGCAGGACGAGGTGGTTGCCGTGGCACAGGAGGAGGCCTCCGAATGAAGGTGATCCTCCGAAGCGATGTCGATGGTCTCGGCAACACGGGCGATGTGCTCGAGGTGGCCGACGGCTACGGCCGCAACTACCTCATCCCTCAGGGGCTCGCTCTGCGCGCCACCGAGGGAACCATGTCCCAGGCCTCCTCGATGCAGCGGTCGCGCGATGTCCGCGACAACCGGGCGCGCGAGTCCGCCGAAGAGGTGGCGCGCAAGCTGGTTCCTGCGGTCATCTCCGTGTCGGCCCGCGTCGGGTCGGGCGATCAGCTGTATGGCTCGGTCACCACATCGGAGATCGCTGACGCCGTTCTTGCCCAGACCGAGATCGAGCTCGATCGGCGCAAGATGACCCTCGACGAGCCCATCAAGACCGTCGGTACCCACGAGGTCGGCGTGCGCCTACATCCCGAGGTGAGGTTCTCACTCACCGTCGAGGTGGGGCCCCAAGACTGATGACTGGGCCACGGACAGTGATGTTCGGGGCCCGCTACGTGAACGAAAACATGCCGCCAACCATCGGCGCGCCCTCCGCCGAGAGGGCTCGTTCGTCACGCGTCCGTCATACATCTGTGGACAACTCTCCAGATATCCACAGATCTGGGCGATCTTTTCCCCAGGAAGTACATCTAGCTGGCCACAGGCTTGGCCTGTCAGGCTGCGAGCAATGAGCTTCGACGACAGCCCGCGCCTCCCAGAGACTTCCGGACGCGCTGCCCGGGTTCCGCCGCACAATGCCGATGCCGAGGCATCGCTGATCGGCGCCATGTTGCTCTCGCGCGATGCGATCGGCCCTGCAGTCGAGCTCCTCGACGGGGATCAGTTCTACGTTCCCGCCCACGGCTACATCTTCGATGCGGTCGCGTCTCTGTACGGTGCCGGTGAGCCCGCCGACCCGGTGACGGTCGCCGAAGAGCTCACCCGGTCGGGTCTCCTCGATCAGGTCGGAGGACCGCAGCGGCTCCTCGAGTTGCAGATGGCCACACCCGCGACATCCAACGCGGCCCGCTACGCCAAGATCGTCGAGGATCACGCTCTCTTGCGGAGGTTGATCGCCGTGGCCGGCGAGATCTCCGAGCTGGGCTACAGCCACCCCGACGATGTCGTGAAGACCGTCGACGAGGCCGAGGCGATGATGTTTCAGGTCGCCGAGCGGCGGGTGGTCGATTCGACCAAGTCCATCCGGGATCTGCTCGACGCCAACCTCGACCGACTCGAGGAGCTCTACGAGCGTGGGGAGGCCATCACCGGCTTGCCCACCGGCTACATGGATCTCGATGAGCTGCTGTCGGGGCTCCAGCCGAGTTCGCTCGTGGTGATCGGCGCTCGCCCCGCCATGGGTAAGACAGCCTTCGCTCTTGGCATGGCGTCACACGCGGCCTTGCTGGCGCAGCGGCCGGTTCTCTTCTTCTCATTGGAGATGGGGCATCTCGAGCTCACCCAGCGAATTCTGTGCGCAGATGCCAAGGTCGACAGTCAGCGGCTCCGCACCGGCAAGCTTTCTGAGGACGACTGGCCCAAGATCACCCGCAGTGTGGGGCGCCTCGCTGAGGCGCCGATCTGGATCGACGACAACCCCAACCTGACCGTCATGGAGATTCGTGCCAAGGCTCGGCGGCTCAAGAGCCGGCTAGGCGATCTGGGTCTGATCGTCGTCGACTATCTCCAGCTGATGACCGGTCGAGGCGGAGCTGAGAGCCGTCAGGTCGAGGTGTCGGAGATGTCTCGTGGGCTCAAGATCCTTGCTCGCGAGCTGGAGACCCCGATCGTGGCGCTGTCGCAGTTGAGTCGAGGTCTCGAGGCTCGGACCGACAAGCGGCCGATGCTCGCCGATCTCCGAGAGTCGGGGTCGATCGAGCAGGATGCCGATGTCGTCGCCTTCATCTATCGAGATGAGATCTACAACCAGGAGTCAGCCGACATCGGCACCGCTGAGGTCATCGTCGCCAAGCATCGCAACGGACCGACCGGCACCGTCAGGCTGGCGTTCCTCCCCCACTACACCCGTTTCGCCAACATGGCCAGGGGCGGCTGAACGCGAACGCGCTGCGAAGGTTCAGCGCGAACGCGCTGCGAAGGTTCAGCGCGAACGCGCTGCGAAGAAATGGTGCGACGGCGCTGCGAAGATTCAGCGCGAACGCGCTGCGAAGAAATAGTGCGACGGGTGCAAGGAGCTGCGGTCGGGGAGACCGTTGGACAGAGGAAGTAGCTCCCGCACCCGTCGCCCTGTTCCATCGGTGCAAGCCCTCCCAGGTTGAGGTTCTCGGTGAGGGTTGCGCTCGAATCCGTGCATGGCACGCCGCGGGCGGGGGATCTCACCCGATGTCTGCGCCCGCGATCACCAGGACCATGACGATCGCCATAAGCGCGATCAGCGCGCCGATCGGACCGAACCACAGCACCAACCGCGTGCCGAGAACCGCGGCGGCGGCGACGAGAACGACGCGTCCCAACAGTGACATCTGTACACCGCGCTCGACAGCGACCACCCGGAGGATCAGCGACAGGATTGCGAGCACGGCGAAGATCGCTACTGCCGCGATGGCCGGGACAAGCAGGGTCACGACGGCGGCGGCGAGAAGTGTCGACGAAAACACCGCTGCGCGCTGAGGACGATCGAGCCGGCCCATCCCGAGAGCCTGACACGCGTCGGGCTTGGCCGCTGGCTGTGGCAGGTGCCAGAGTCGAGCCCGCAAGGAGGTCGAGCGGATGTTTCTCGGTCCGGATCTGTTGCCGCTGTTGGTCCTCGCCCTTGGCGGCGCGATGCTCGTCGGCAATGCGCTCGCAGTTGCTCGTCCCCGAAGCGAGGCCCGTGGTGACGACGAGCTCGCTCGAGCACCGCTGGGACGCAGTCTCGTCATGGCGGTCGTGGGTTTGGTGGCGACGATCTGGGCGATCGCCACGCTCACGAGCTGATGAGCTCGAGGGAGACCGTGGTGACGAGTTGGTCGTCATTCTTGTCGTAGAGCTCGATGATCCGCCCGGACGGTTCGAGAGCTCGCGCGTCGGCTGCGTCGACGAGCACGGCGTAGGCCGCTTCGATGCCGGCGCCGCGGTGCCGAACCCGGAGATGGGGACCGCCGCCCAGCTCGAGGGTGGGTTGCTGCGGTCGCGGCGCAGTGTGAAAGACAGACACGGCGACAGGGTCGGATTCGAGGTCGAGCGGGAACATCGCTCCGTAGGTCACAGTGGGGGCTTTGGGCGGAAACGCCTTCCTCAGACGGGCGAGGCAACGCCGAACGTCGGCGGCTGGGTGCTCGGCGCGCATCTCTCCTGGCAGAGAGGCGACCAGGAACGGGTCCAGGGTTACCACTTCGGGGGCCGTTACCTGCCCGCCTTCGAGCTCGCCGATCACCGATTCGAGCAAGGTGAGTGCGTCGCGTCGATCGGCGATCTCGGACCGGAGCCGATCGAGCTCGGATGTGAGAACCGACGCCGCCGCGTCGGGATCCACGGTCACCGCCGCGATGTCGCGGGGCCCGACTCCAGCGCGGCGGAGCCGGGCGACCACACGCGCGACCGGTACCTGCGAGGGGTGATACCTGCGGTAGCCGGTGACGGGGTCGACGACGGCCGCGACCAGCACGCCCTCGTCGTGGTAGTACCGCAGCGTCGAGACGGGGAGCCTCGTCCGTCTGGCGAACTCACCGATCTGCAGGAGCCCTTCGCTCATCGGTTGGCTCGCCGCCACTGCGCCACCTCCCGCAGGAACTCGCGCGACGGCGGGATCCACTGGATGAGGTCGAGCAACGTTCCCGCGGGATCCTGGAGCATGAAGTGGCGTTGCCCGAAACCCTCTTCACACAGTTCGAGCACGGGTTGGTGGCCCGCCGCGATCGCTCGGTCGTGCACGCTGTCGACGTCGTCCACCGCGACGGTCACGAGCATCCCGCGGGCTGGCGCGTTGAAGCCGTCGGGAACCGAGGGATGCCCCGCCTCGACGAACGCCACCTGGTTGTCGCGGTCTCCAGGCGCGATGAGCGAGGTGTACCACCCGCATTCGAACACCAGCTCCAGCTCGAGCACCTGCATGTAGAACTCGCGGCACGCATCGACGTCGTCGACACAGAGCACGGGAAAGACGCTCGAGATCATGGCCCCAGTCTCGACGCTCGAGTCACTGGAGAGTCAAGAGCTGCGATCGTCCGGGCCGCCGGGTTGTGGAGCGGGTGACGGGAATCGAACCCGCGTTATCAGCTTGGGAAGCTGAAGTTCTGCCATTGAACTACACCCGCGGGAACCGCCCCGAGGGGCGGGCGCGGGGTCAGCATATCCCCCACGAATCGGGCCGCACAGCTGGGGTCGGGGCGCCGAGCGCGCCGCTAGGCTGCGGGCCGCATGATCCTCTCCGACCGCACGATCCGGGCCGAACTGGCGGCTGGGCGCATCGTCATCGAGCCGCTCGGCGAGCAGAGCATTCAACCGTCGTCGGTCGATCTGCGGCTCGACGACACCTTCCGCGTGTTCCTCAACCACACCCGGCGGGTGATCGACGTCAAAGAGGACCAGACCGACCTCACCGAAGAGGTGGTGGTGAAGGATGGCGACGCCTTCGTTCTGCACCCCGGGGAGTTCGCGCTGGGCTCCACGCTCGAACGGGTTGCGATTCCCGACGATCTCGTGGGTCGCATCGAGGGCAAGTCATCGCTCGGGCGTCTGGGTCTTCTGATCCACACCACCGCCGGTTTTGTCGACGCCGGATGGGACGGCTTCCTCACCCTCGAACTGTCGAACGTGGCGAACCTGCCCATCACGTTGTATCCGGGCATGAAGATCGGCCAGATCAGCTTCATCCAGATGACGACGCCGGCCGACGTCCCCTATGGATCGGACAAGCTCGGCTCGAAGTATCGCGGTCAGCGCGGCCCGACGCCGAGCCGCTACCACGAGAACTTCGACCGGTCCTGACGGTCCGGGCTGTCGGATCGAGCAGCCGTGACCATCGGAGACGGAGTCAGTCCGGTTCGACGCCCCCATCGAGGTGGTCGGTGTATTCCTGGAAGCCGGCCTCGTCGCCGTCCACCAGGTACTGGGCCTGGCGAGCCCAGGTCGCTGTGCTTGCCGCGAAGGGCATGTTGGGCGCGGCATCGAGGATGGCTTCGAACTGGGCCTGCTCGCCCGCGGCGAGCTGAGCGAACGAGGTGATTCCCTCGGCGTTCAACAGCTCCTGGCTCTTGGGACCGATGCCCTCGATCCGGGTGAGATCGTCGACGACGGCTTCGGCTGGTGCTTCGGCGGGTGCTTCGGCTTCGAGGGTCGCGGTGCCTCCGCCGGCGGGGAAGGCCGCCATACGCTCAGCAGCCTCGGCGGCCGCTGCTGCTTCGGTCGCCTCCAGCGCTTCGACCAGGTGGATCGAGATGTCGGCCACCTTGACCTGATCGTCCTCGACGCCGTGACCCTTCACGCCGTCGTCGATCATGATGTAGCAGAACGGGCACGCGGTGGCGATGCGGCTTGCACCGGTGCCGAGCAGCTCCTCGGAGCGCTCGTCGTTGACCTTGGTACCGATGGTCTCTTCCATCCACATGCGGGCTCCGCCGGCACCGCAGCACATGCCGGTCGTGCCGTTGCGCGGGGCTTCGACGATCTCGACTCCACCGAGTTGGCCGATGACGTTGCGCGGCGCCATGTAGATGTCGTTGTGCCGGCCGAGGTAGCAGCTGTCGTGGTACACGACCCGCTCCTCGAGGCGTGCTTCGGACAGATCGAGGGCCCCGGACTCCACCAGCTCCTCGAGGAATTGGCTGTGATGGATGACCTCCCAGTTGCCTCCGTACTGGGGGTACTCGTTCTGCAGCGTGTTGAAGCAGTGCGGGCACTGGGTGACGATCTTCTGGACGCCCATCTCGTTGAGCGTCTCGATGTTCTGGGCTGCGAGCATCTGGAACAGGTACTCGTTGCCGGAGCGGCGCGCGGAGTCGCCGGTGCACATCTCCGACGGGCCGAGGATCGCGAAGTCGACTCCGGCGCGGCGCAGGAGCTTCGCCGTGGCCTCGGACACCTTCTGGTTCTTGTCGTCGAACGAACCGGCGCAGCCCACCCAGTAGAGGTACTCGTGGCTGAAGGGATCGCTCGGTTCGACCACCTCCACGTCGATGTCGTCGGCCCAGACGGCACGCTCGCCGTTGTTCATGTTCCACGGGTTGGCGTTGTTCTCCATGCCGCGGAACGCGCCGCCCAGCTCACCTGGGAAGTCCGACTCCATGAGGGTCAGGTACCGGCGCATGTCGAGGATCTTGTCGAGGATCTCGATGTTCACCGGGCAGATCTCGTCGCAGGCCCGGCACGACGTGCAGGACCAGAGTTCCTCGGTGCTGACCCGCTCGAACATGTTGTTGGCGCTGACCGTGATCTCCTTGTCGACCCCGATCGGAGGCGACACGGCACCGTGTTCGCCCGTCGCTGCCATGATCTCGCCGGTCTTGAGCACGATCTCGCGGGGATCGAGCGGCTTGCCGGTGGCGTGCGCCGGGCACACGGAGGTGCAGCGCCCGCACATGGTGCAGCTGTCGGTGTCGAGGAGCTGCTTCCATGTGAAGTCCTCGATGACCGAGGCGCCGATCGTCTCGATGTCCTCGGCCTCCATGAGGTCGGGAAGCGCACGCATCGCACCCTTGGGGCGTTCGCGGTCCTTCAGGTACATGTTCAGCGGCGAGGTGAACATGTGGCGGAGCATCGTGATCGGGAGGATCGCGAGGAAGGCGAAGAAGGTGATGATGTGGGCGATCCACATCGCCTGATGCCAGCCGGCGATCGAGTTGATGCCATCGAAGAGGTCCGACAGCGGGTAGCCGATGAACGACCACTCCTCGTACTGCGGACGGCCTTCGTATGCGATACGGAACGCCTCGGCGACGAACCCGGTGACACCGATCGCCAGCAGGATGCCGAGCACCATCGCATGCTCTGGACGGGTCTTGATCTTGATGCGGTACGGACGCTGGACGTAGCGGCGAACGATCGCCCAGAGCATGCCGACGACGAAGAAGGTGCCGGCCAGGTCCCCGACGAAGCTGAAGCCCTGATACACGCCGCCGTGCAGGAACTTCATGCTCTCGGGGAGTTGGTGGTCGATCTCGAGGGTGGTCGTGACGGCGAGGAGGACCAGGAATCCGTAGTAGAGGAGGGCGTGCATGACGCCGGCGGCTGGATCGCGCAGCAGGGTCTGCATGATCACGCCGGCCCGATAGTCGTGCACGCGCTTGTTAGCGTTCTTGCCGGTGGTGCCGCGGTTGTCCGGTGCGCCTCGTTCCCAGTTGCGGACTCGCTGGCTGAAGTTCCAGGCGCCGATGAGGATCAGCCCGACGGTGACGACGTAGAACGCCAGCTTGAGGCCACCCGGGATGTTCCCGAACACGGTGCGGTGGACGTCGTTGTCGTTGTGGAAGTCGAACACCGTCGCCGCGATGCCCGACGCCGCTGTCACGACGGCGAAGACGACACCGATGGCGAGGGCGAGGTGATGCGGCTTGATGCGTCCGTTTGTCACGGCGGCCAAGTTACTTCACGGCCTGGAAGCCAAGAGCAGTCCACGTGGGCGAACCGACGATTGCGGCGAAGATTCCGCAGAGGAGGGAGCGGAGCTAGCGACGATTGCGGCGAAGACTCAGCCGAAGATCTTGCGGTCCAGGTCGCGGACGCGTGCAGCCATCGCGGCCAGCAGCTTGCGGGCCAGGGCGGGGCTGTCGTCGATGAGTCCGGTGAAGGCGCGGGCGGTGAGGACCAGAACACGCATGTCGGTGCCGGCGACCACGGTGGCTGTGCGCGGCCCCAGGTCGAGGAGCGACAGCTCGCCCACGGACTCGCCGCCTTCGAGCTCGGCGATCTTTCGGCCGTTGCGGCGCACGATGGCGGTTCCCTCGAGGATCACGTAGGCCTCGCGACCCATGTCCCCCTGCTCCATCAACACCGTGCCGGCGGGAACCGCGACTTCGTCCGCTGCCCGGGCGATCTTGGTGAGATCCCGCTGGGAGCAGCTGGCGAAGAGTGCGACGTTTCGAAGCTTCTCGAGGGAGTCCTTGCGTGCCATGAGCGCCGATCCTAGATCGGCGGGCGCCGGTGCCGGAACGTCCGGGGGGTGCCATGTGTCTCAGCAATGTGCGATCCTGCGGGCATGGTTGCCATGATCACCGCCGTCATCAAGCCCCACCGCCTGGAAGACGTGATCGAGGCCCTGCGCGATACCAACGTCAACGGCGTCACCGCGTCGGAGGTCCGCGGCTTCGGTCGCCAGGGCGGCCACACCGAGACCTACCGCGGCACCGAGTACCACGTGGATTTCATTCCGAAGGTGCGCGTCGAGATCCTGGTCGCTGCCGAGGAAGCCGAATCGGTCGCCGACAAGATCGTCGAAGCGGCCCGCACCGACAAGATCGGTGACGGCAAGGTGTGGATCACTCAGATCGACAGCGTGGTGCGGATCCGGACCGGCGAGCGCGGGATCGACGCCCTGTAGCTCGTTCAGGCGAGTAGGGGAGGAGTCGGCGGCGGTTCTTCACCAAAGTTGTTAACTACCCACTCAAGTTTTATACTGGTCGACATCCGTCGATGGAGGAAAGCGCTCATCTGGGCGCCAGACTCACCGACGAACACTTCATCCCCCTCAAGGGAGGCCTCGCCTCCCAGACCAGGAGAACGACACAAGATGCCCAAGGCCGTTGGTATCGACCTCGGAACCACCAACTCGGTCGTCGCCGCGATGGAAGGCGGCGAGCCCACCGTCATCGCGAACGCCGAAGGCGACCGCACCACCCCCTCCGTCGTCGGCTTCTCGAAGAGCGGCGAGGTCCTCACCGGTGAGGTCGCCAAGCGACAGGCGGTGACCAACCCCGAGCGAACGCTCGCGTCCGTCAAGCGCCACATCGGCAGCGGTTGGTCGATCGACATCGACGGCAAGGACTACACGTCCCAGGAGATCTCCGCCCGCGTGCTGCAGAAGCTGAAGCGTGACGCCGAGGAGTACGTGGGCGACGAGGTGACCCAGGCGGTCATCACCGTGCCTGCCTACTTCGACGACGCCCAGCGCACCGCGACCAAAGAGGCCGGTCAGATCGCGGGCCTCGAGGTCCTGCGAATCATCAACGAGCCGACCGCTGCCGCTCTGGCATACGGGCTCGACAGGGAGACCGACGATCAGACCATCCTGGTGTTCGACCTCGGTGGCGGCACGTTCGATGTGTCGGTGCTGGAGATCGGCGACGGCGTCTTCGAGGTGAAGTCGACGGCCGGCGACACGCGCCTCGGCGGCGACGACTGGGACCAGCGGGTCATCGACTGGCTCGTCGACAGCTTCAAGGGCGACCACGGTGTCGATCTCGGCGCAGACAACATGGCCGTTCAGAGGCTGAAGGAAGCCGGCGAGCAGGCCAAGAAGGATCTCAGCTCCAAGCAGACCACCCAGATCAACCTTCCGTTCATCACTGCGACCGACGCTGGTCCGCTCCACCTCGACTATGAGCTCTCGCGCTCGAAGTTCCAGGAGCTCACCGCGGATCTGGTCGGACGGTGCAAGGGCCCCTTCGAGCAGGCGATCAAGGACGCCGGTCTCGGCAAGGACGACATCGACCACGTGATCATGGTCGGCGGCTCCACCCGGATGCCTGCGGTGCAGGAGCTCGTGGAGGAGATGACGGGCAAGGAGCCCCACAAGGGTGTGAACCCCGATGAGGTCGTTGCCGTGGGCGCCGCCATTCAGGCCGGCGTGCTGAAGGGCGACGTCAAGGACGTCCTGCTGCTCGATGTGACCCCCCTCAGCCTCGGCATCGAGACCAAGGGCGGGGTGATGACCAAGCTCATCGAGCGCAACACCACGATCCCGACCAAGCGCACCGAAGTGTTCACGACCGCCGACGATATGCAGCCGTCGGTGGAGATCCACGTCCTGCAGGGCGAGCGTGAGATGGCGACCGGCAACAAGACGCTGGGCAAGTTCCAGCTCGTCGATCTGCCGCCGGCCCCTCGTGGCGTGCCGCAGATCGAGGTCACCTTCGACATCGACGCGAACGGCATCGTGCACGTGTCCGCGAAGGACCGAGCGACCAACAAGGAGCAGTCGATCACCATCACCGGGCAGTCGTCACTCAACGACGACGACATCGACAAGATGGTGAAAGACGCCGAAGCGCACGCGGAGGAAGACCGTCAACGGCGCGAAGCAGCCGAGGTGCGCAACAACGCCGATTCGCTCGTCTACCAGACCGAAAAGGTGCTGAGCGAGCAGGGCGAGAACGTCGCCGAGGCCGACAAGGTCGAGGTGGAGACCACTCTGGCTGGGCTGAAAGAGGCTCTCGAAGGCGAGGACCTCGAGGCCATCAAGTCGGCCACCGATGCTCTGGCCGCGGCGAGCCAGACCTTCAGCCAGAAGCTGTACGAGAGTGCCGCGCAGGATGCCGGCACCGCAGACGGAGCGTCCGACGCGGGCGGTGGCGACGATGACGACGTTGTCGATGCCGAGATCGTCGACGAGGACCAGTGAGCAACGGTCCTGACGAACCGGCTCTCAGGCCCGAGGACACTGGCGGGGAACAGACCACTGGTGCCCCAGAAGGCGCGGCGGAGGCTCCGCCCGAGGACGTCGGCGACACCGTGGATGCCCCGCTCACCGTCGAGGATCTGATCGAGACCCTGGAGAACGTGACAGCGGAGCGGGATCGGTACCTCGATTCGCTCCAACGCCTGCAGGCCGAGTTCGAGAATTTCCGTCGGCGAAGTGCGAGCGAGAGCGAACAGCGCATCGCCAGCGGGGTCGCCCGCCTGGCGGAGGCCCTGCTCACCGTGCTCGACGGGTGCGAGGCTGCGGTCGCTCAGGGACACGACCAGGTGGCTCCCATTCAGAGTTCGCTCACGGTGACCCTCGAGAAAGAGGGGCTCGAGCGGATACCCGCTGTCGGTTCGGCCTTCGACCCCAACGAACACGAGGCGGTCATGCACGAAGCCGGCGAGGGCGACGAGCAACTCGTCGTCGAGGAGCTGCGCAGCGGCTATCGCTGGAAGGGCCGGGTGCTCCGCGCTGCGATGGTGAAGGTGCGCAACTGAGCGCGCCCATGGAGGTCGAGGAGGTGAGACATGGCAGTCCAACGTGAATGGTTCGAGAAGGACTACTACGCGGCGCTGGGTGTCTCGTCCACCGCTTCGGCCAAGGAGATCACGAAGGCGTACCGAAAGCTGGCGCGCGAGCACCACCCCGATGCGTCGGGCGGTAGCGAAGACCGCTTCAAGGAGATCTCCGCGGCATACGACGTCATCGGCGACGAGGACAAGCGCAAGGAGTACGACCGAGGCCGTCGCATGGGTCCTGCGTCCGCGGGCGGCTTCGCCTCGGGGCCCGGCGGCTACAACGTCCAGTTCGATGACTTCGACGACCTGGATCTGTCCGGGCTCTTCGGCAACCTGTTCGGGCGGGGACGCCGCGGTGGGGGCGGTGGTCCGGTGCCGATGCGCGGCGTGGACCAGGAAGCTCGAATCCACCTCGGTTTCCGCGAGGCCATCGATGGGGTGACGACCACCGTTCACCTCGGCGGTGGCCCGGACGGCGACAGTCGGCGGGTCAAGGTCCGCGTACCTCGAGGTGTGGATGACGGGCAGCGCATCCGCCTCGCGGGCAAGGGCGGGGCCGGTCGCAACGGCGGCCCACATGGCGACCTCTATGTGATCGTCGAGGTTGCCGCTGACGACATGTTCGGTCGCAAGGGCCGCAACCTGACATTGTCGATCCCCGTCACTTTCCCCGAGGCGGCTCTCGGGGCCGAGATCAAGGTCCCCACCATCGACGACTCGACCGTCACGCTCAAGGTTCCCGCTGGGACCAAGTCGGGCACGACGTTTCGAGTCAAGGGTCGCGGCGTAGAGACCAACAAGGGGATCGGCGATCTGCTCGTGACCGTGGAGATCACCGTTCCGAAGAAGCTGAGCGCAGCCGAGCGCGAGGCGATCGAAGCCCTTGCCGCGGTGACGGACTGGTCACCGCGAGACGAGCCGATCACCACGACCTGAGGGCGCAGGGGAGGACTTGGACCATGGTTGGCACACCCGATCCGAACAGAGCGGTGTACGTCATCTCCGTGGCCGCGGAGCTGGCGGGAGTGCATGCCCAGACGCTGCGGATCTACGAACGGAAAGGTCTCGTCGAGCCGGCTCGAACCCCCGGCGGGAGTCGCCGGTACAGCGAGGTCGACATCGCGCTGTTGTTGCGGATCCAGGAACTCACCAACGACGGCCTGAATCTCGCCGGGGTCAAACGGGTGCTGGATCTCGAGCAGCGAGTGATGGAGCTCGAAGCCGAGGTGGCCGCTCTCCGGCAGCACGCGCAGGCGACCGTGGCCGAAACACACAGGCAGTACCGCAGAGACCTCGTTCCATTGCAACAGGCGGTGGTCCCGTGGTCGGACCCCCGTCGCCGATGAGATGAGTCGCTAAAACCTAAGACCTATCCGCCTTGCACGATCGGCCTGTCGAGCGTTGAACGCGGCCGATGTCTCACCGGTCGGGTGATACTGGAGCCATGTCCGTCCGGGTCGAGCCGCATCCAGCACTGCTTCGGTGGGCCGAGCGCGCTCCGGCATCGAGGCTGACATCTGGGAGAAACGATTCCCGCGCTACGACTCCTGGGTGAATGGCGACACGAACCCGACGCTCAAGCAGCTCGAGGAGTTTGCTCGGAAGACCTACACGCCGGGCGGCTTCTTCTTCCTGGATGAACCGCCG
>Ga0209992_10001005_pt1 | contig 32976 bp, 25 predicted proteins | sample 2SBtaG_2_FD_182564 | JGI IMG/M metagenome (GOLD analysis project Ga0209992, IMG submission 182564) | Deep subsurface microbial communities from Kolumbo volcano to uncover new lineages of life (NeLLi) - 2SBTROV12_ACTIVE470 metaG (SPAdes)... | ecosystem: Environmental > Aquatic > Marine >... | reverse complement strand
GTCCAGGATGGCCTCTGCCCCGAGACTTGGACGACACGGCCGAACCCTGCGCCCGCCCCCCTCGACCCCATTAGGTCAATAGCACCTAACGCCCCCACACCGACCCCCTCCCCCCCTGCTTCCATGACGAAAAACTTCACCTAAACCCGCCACCCCCACCATTCACCGCCCCTCTAACCCCGCCCCGTTTCACAAAAGGCCCCGCCCGCTCCGCGACATACGCCCTCGGCCAGCCACCGCCGAGTCTATTCGAGACCCTCGCCAAGACACCAAGTCAACCCCATCTGACCAGGTGATCCGTCAAGACGGGACAAGGCGACCCGTCAACCCTCCGCCACCCCCGTCAACCCCCCGTCACCCCACCCCTGGACCCCACCACCCGCGCGCGGCCCCCAACCCGCTCCCCAGCCTCTTCTACACCCACCCACTCCGACACCCCCCACCTGGCATCACCCCTGCACCACTCCAGCGCGATCCCCTGCTTCCAGGACGCGCCATGCCCCTCTCCCCCCACCTCCTCCCCCGCTACCAACAAGAACTCCGCCTGCGCGGCTACGCCCGGAGCACCATCAAGGCCTACACCAGCGTGATCCGGTCCTGGGTGGACTGGCTGCGACCAGTCCACCCCCGCGACGCCACCGACCACGACATCAAGGCCTACCTCTACGAAGGTCTGGAGCTCTCCCGATCCCGCTCGTGGATCGACCAGTCCATCAGCGCTCTCCGGTTCCTCTACGTCGAACTCTACAAACGCTCGGCCGCACCGTTCGAGACGGTGATTCGCCCCCGTCGCGAACAGAAGCTCCCCGACGTGCCCACACGATCCCAGGTCCTCCAGCTCGCCGAGACGATAGACAACCGCAAGCACCGACTCGCCATTCTGCTGATGTACGGCAGCGGCCTGCGGGTCTCAGAGGCGGTGGCGCTCCGGATCCGAGACGTCTGTCTGGACACACTCCAGCTGAAGATCCGAGCCAGCAAGGGCGCCAAGGACCGCCTGACCTTGCTGAGCCCGGCACTCCTGGACGACCTGACCTGGCTCATCGGCGACCGGGCGGCCGACGAAGCACTCCTGACCTCGCAGCGCGGCGGCGCCCTGCACAAGCGCAGCCTCCAGCACGTGATCGCCCGCGCCCGCAAGCGAACCAACCTGCCGATCCACGTGACCTGTCACTCCCTCCGCCACGCCTTTGCCACCCACCTGCTCGAGAACGGCACAGATCTGCGTGTGATCCAGCTCCTGCTCGGACACCGCAGCATCCACACCACGACCCGCTACACCCACATGCGCGACCCGAATCGCCTGATGGTCCGAAGCCCCCTCTGACAGCGCCGATCACTCCAACGCCTGCACCGACCACATCACCACCCCCGCACCATCCGCCGAGTCACCAGCCACGACCACGAGCACCTGGGCCCCCAAGCTGGCCACCCCGACCCCGGTCGGCACGACTCCGCCCAGGTCCGGCACCACCAGGTCGACCACGGCCAGCTCCGAGAGCGACGCTCCCACCTGGGCCTGCAACGGCCCCGAACCCCCGTCCGCCAACAACCCCACAGCCACCGCGCGGTCCCCCACTTCGACATCGACCGCCGCCAGAGCCTGACCCCCAAACAGCACCTCACTCCCCGCGCTGGCCGCACCGTCCATCCAAGTGGCCGAACCCTCCCCGGTCGATGACAACGCCACCACCAGGTCCCCGTGGCCCCGCACCGCAGCCAGGTCGAGACCGTCCCAGCCCGACGAGGCCTGCCCCAAGGGCTGCTCCTCGTTCAGGGGGTTGTGAGAAAAAGAGTGACACTCCCCACCGGGTGTGCACGCCCGAGCCAGCGCCCGGTCTGGCGTGCCCGTCCGCTCGGTGAAGCAGACGGTCCCGGCTGTCGCATCAATTCCCTCGCTGAGCAACACGCCGTTCGAGTCGGCCCCCACCACACCGAGCTCGCTCGGCGAGCACCCCACGAGCCAGGTGTGGGGGTTCTCCAGATCCTCGACCGTCAGTCCGACCCCCACCGGGTCCGCCGATCCCACGAACGAAACGGTCTCGGGCTCCAGCCCCGCCCAGGCGGCAGGCTGTCGAACCGGCCGCACGAGCTGCGCGTTCGGTGCCCCGTTTCCGGGCTCGACCCAGGCGAACGCAAAGGAGTCGTCGGCTCCGGAGCCGTGCGTCGACAAGGCGTGGGGCAACCCGGCGACCCCGGGCGACCAGGTGAGCCGTTCTTCGGACCGCCCGCCACTGTCGATCACCAGGACTTCCAGATCGCCGGTCACGGTCTGACCAGTGGCCACGAAGCGACTGCTCAGTGCCCGAACCCACGGGACCTGCCCGGTCCTGGCCCACGCCTGCTCGACGGTCCAGACCGGGTCGTCGCCTGTGTCGTCCACACCCGAGTCCGTGAATGAGACGACCAGGGCCTCACACCCTCCCAGCAGCCACAGGCCGATCACGGATCCTCCGGACACCGCTCGAGCACGTCGTCGTGGACCCCCTGAGCCCGCAACCAGACCAGGTGCTCGTCGGCTCGCTCGCAGCCGCCCTCCAGGAAGGCCCGCCGGGCCGCAAACAACCGCGTCTGCTCCTCGCGGGTGGACGGGCCCGCCCGCAGGAATGCTTCGGCACGCGCCAGAGCCTCGGAGGACCGACCGGCCTCCTCCAGAGATCGGATCGCCAGGCTCTCGAGCTCTGACCAGACCGCGTCCCCGCGGGTGGCCACAGCCAGCCCAGCATCCGCAGTCGCCAGGACCTCGTCCGGCGTCGCGCCACGCTCTAGCAGCGCCCCAGCCCGACTCAACAGACCGATGGCCGTGGTCGGCACACAGTGCACCTGGTCGCCGGCCGGTACCAGGACCTCGGCCTGCGACCCACACACGACCGATACCTGCCCCTGGGTCACCCCGACCTGGGTTCCCAGCCGGGTGCGCTCGACCTCGAACACGGTGCCCACCACCCGCACTGTGGCATCCGGCGTGGTGACGACCAGGTCCACCCCCTGGTCTGGGGTGACGGTGGCCTGGAGCTTGCCCACCTCCCAGGTGATGGCGACACGGTCCCCGTCCTGCCGCACAGCACCGTCACCCTGGAAGACCAAGGCCACGTGCTCGGACGGCGCCAGGGTCGCCTCGGCCTCGAGGCTGATCAGCGCGGCCACTTGGGGCACCGGAGGCGCGCCAGGCTCGACCCCGCCCGGACTGCCGGTGCTCACCCACAACACCACCGCGGCCACCGCCGCCAGGCCGATCGGCACGGCGAACCACGGCCACCGCGCCGGGGGCTCCTCGGCCCGGCGCAGCCGGGATCCAGCCCGCACCGGCCGGACCTGGGGCACATCGGGGAGCTCCCGCAACAGGCCGGTCACCGGGCGATCCAGCACGGTGTCCAGGACCCGCTCGTGCACCCGCACCAGCGCATCGTCCGGGGGCCAGGTCTCCTGGGCCAGGACCCGCAGGAGCTCGCGGTCGCCGCTCATGCTGGGTGCTCCGAACGCTGGGCGCTGCCGGGCGGATCGATGTGGCGCGTGGCCCGGCGAAACTTCTGACGCGCGACCCGCAGCCGGCTCTTGCAGGTGCCCAAGGGAATGCCCAACATCTGGGCGGCCTCGAGGTCGGTGCGCTCCTCGAGGTCACACAGGACCAGGACCTCGCGCTGTGCCGGGGACAGGCTCTCCAGAGCCCGCTGGACCTGGCGGGACAGCTGGGAGAAGGAGGCGCGGTGAAAGGGGCCCTCGGCCGGATCCACGGGGTCCAGGGACAGACCGGGGACCCAGCGCTGGACGAACTGCTTGCGGCGATGGCCGGCCAGGACCCGGCGGGTGATGCCAAAGGTCCACGAGGCGAACTTCTCGGGGTCACGGAGGCTCTCGAGCTTGGTGATGACCGTGACCATGACGTCGTGGGCAGCATCCTCGGCGTCGACCCGCGGACCGCCCAACCGTGCGCACCAGGCCATGACCTGGGGCAGCCAGACGTCCATGAGCCGGTCGTGGGCGAAGCGCTCCCCAGACTGGGCAGCCCGCACCAACGCGACGTCTCTGGCCGTGGTCTCCACTCAACCCCCCCGTGCAGGAAGAGGCCGAGAACGATCGGAGAGTCTGCGAACCGGGGTCGGCCCACGGCCACGGACGGCGACCGCAGCACCGGCATGCACGCCCCGACCCCCCGCGGAGAGCGCCCCGAGCTGGAGCTCGGTGGGCCGCAGGTCGGCCCGGGCCTCGGCCCGGAGCTGCACGGACAACCCGAGCAGAGGGGGCAAGGTCCAGCCGATCTCGACACCTGCCCAGGGCACCACGCCCCACAGGACGAGCTGCCCAGCCTGGCGGAAGCGCCGGGCGGACGCACCCGCAAGGACGGCGAGCCAGGGACCGGCCTGGGGACTGAAGGCGACCAGGAGCGCCCCATCGGCTCGGGCCTGGGTCTCGGCCCCGCTCAGCCCGAGCAAGGGGCGGTCTGGCGACGCCCCAAGGTCGAGCCCCACCGTCAGTGGCGCCCGCAGGTCCCAGCCCACGGAACCGGACAGCAGCCCGGTCGCTCCGGTGAGGGTCGACCAACCCCCGCCGCCACCCAGGCGGAACCAGAGACGAGCCGGGTCCGAAGCGGGCGAAGGTGCGGGTGGGGCGACGACCACGGGGTCCCGCGGCGGATCAGGTGCGACGATCGGGTCCACGGACGGTGGCGGCTCGGGGTTCTCCTCGACCACCGAAGGAGGCGGCGGCGGGTCCGGCGCGGGCGCCGGCACGGGCTGGACGTCGGGCGCCGCGTCGGGCGCTGGCCCGACGACCGGAGCAGGAGTGGGGGGCTCTACAGGAGGCGTCGCCACGTCCTCGGGCACCCCAGGCCCCGGGTCCGGCGGCGGCTCTGGCTCCAGCGGCGGAAGCTCGGGCGGCGGCAGCTCGGGCGCCACCAGTTCGGGCAACACCCCGGGCGCCACGCCCTCGCCCAGCATCGCCCGGGCCAGGGCCAGGATCTCCAGCCGGTCCTCGGTCGAGCGGGGGGCCGTCACCTGGGCCTTGGTCTCCCGACCCGCCCCGTCCCGCACGCACAGGTACCACTTGTCCCCGAACACCACGAGCCACGCCGCGGGACCGGCGCTGGTGTCGCCCAGGACGAAGCCGTACAGCACCATGGCCTCTTCCCACGCGCCCAGGCTCTGGCCAGGAGGCAGGCGCAGAGGCTCCGACGTGGCCGCGACCGGGGTCCAAGCCAGCCCCACCAGGACCAGCGCTCGCTGCCTCATGCCCACGCCCGCACCCTACGACGCCCGGCGGAGTCCGGCGGGGTCAACAACCCCCGTCCTGGGCCCCACCCAGCACCTTGCCCAGGCTGACCCGGGGCTCGACCCGGTAGCCCAGGTGCTCCCAGGCCTTGACCGCGGCCTGGTTGCCGGCCTTGACCTGGAGGTTGACCTTGAGACAGCCTCGGGCCGCCAGCCGGGCCTCGGCAGCCTCGACCAGCGCCCGGGCGACGCCCTGCCCCCGGGCCTGGCGAACGACTGCGAGCCGGTAGAGCCACCCGCGGTGGCCGTCGTAGCCGAACATCAAGGTGCCAAGCAGACCGCCCTCGTCCACGGCGACCAGCAAGCCCTCGTCGTCCACCGCCAGCTTGTCGGCGAGCACCCGGGCCGGCGCGTTTCGGGCCTCGGGGTAGCCGAACACACCGCCCCACAGGGCCTCCACAGCCCCGTGATCGGACGCCTGGCAGAGCCGGATCTCCATGCGGGCAGTCAACCACGGACCCCCGCCGGACGCACCGCCCACCCCCGGGTGTTTGCCCGCACGCCCCTTCCAACGCAATAAGCTCTCCGAGCCCCCGTACCGCCGGTCCAGATGCGCCTGTTCCTCCTCCTGCTGACCGCCGCCCTTGGGCTCGGCGTGGCCTGCGACGGCGCCGGCAGCGGTGACGACGACGACGCAGCCCAGGAGGACGAGGAGTCCGAGGACAAGCCCCCCCGCTCCGACCCCCGCACTTTGGTCGAGGTCAAGCCGGTCGAGCACGGCAGCGTCGGTGACCACCTGGTCACCAGCGGCACGGTCGAAGCCGAAGCCCAGGCCGACCTGGTGCCCGAGCTCAGCGGCACGGTGGTGGCCCTGCACGTGGAAGAGGGCGACCGGGTCCGCAAGGGCCAGAAGCTCGCGACCCTGGCCAGCCCCAACCTGGAGGCCAACCGCGCCCGCGCCGAAGCCGAGATGGCCCGCGCCCGCAAGGACCACGCCGAGGTTGAGCGCCTGTTCGGCCAGGGGGTCATCAGCCAGCGCGAGCTGGACGAGTCGAGCTACCGCATCGAGACGGCTCGCACGGGGTTGGACGAAGCACGGCTGATGCACGACCGCACCCGCATCACCAGCCCCATCGCTGGCACGGTCAGCGTGCGCGACGTGCGGCTGGGCGAGGTCGCCGGCGGCCGCCGGGCCTTCCAGGTGGTCGATCTCTCCGCCCTGCGGGTGGTGGTCAAGGTGCCGGAAAAGGACCTGCGCCGCATCGCGGTCGGCATGCCCGCGACCCTGACCGGCGCCTACGACGACGAGCAGACGGTGTCGGCCAGCGTGGTCCGCATCGCGCCCACGGTCGACCCCATGTCCGGCACGGTCCGGGTGACGGTCGGGCTGGACCCGGATCAGGAGCTGCTCCGCCCCGGCCAATTCGTCTCGGTGCGCATCGAGGTGGGCCGCCACGACGGCGTGCTGGTGATCCCCCGGCGGGCCCTGAGCTGGCAGGACGGCGAGCCCATCGCATTCCGCGTCAGCATCGAGGAACCCCCCGAGCCCGAGCCCGAGCCGGAGGACGACGACCACGACAAGGACGACGACGAGGAAGAGGCCGAGGAAGAGGAGCCCCTGCCCGGCCCCTACCGCATCGCCCGCCAGCTCGACCTGGCGCTGGGATTCCAGGACAACGCGGTGGTCGAGGTGATGTCCGGGCTCGCCCTGGGCGACGAGGTGGTGACCAACGGCGGCGCCAGCCTGCGCGACGGCGCCCGCGTGCGCTTCGACGACGACCCCACCCTGGCCGACGACGACCCCGAGGAAGCCGCAGCAGAGGGCGGCGACGACCCGGCAGAACCGGCCCAGGCCGAGGCCGGCTGAGTCGGTGGAGCGCCCCAGCAGCTCCCTGTTTGCGCTGATCGTCGACCGGCCCGTGGCCGTGCTGATGATCTTCACAGCGGTCGCGGTGTTCGGCCAGGTGAGCTTCCTGCAGCTCCCGGTCAACCTGATGCCCGACCTGAGCTACCCCACGCTCACGGTCCGCACGGAGTACCCGGGCGCCGCCCCCGAAGAGGTCGAGGCCCAGATCTCCCGCCCGGTCGAGGAAGCGGTCAGCACCGCCGACGGCCTGGTCCGGCTGGAGTCCCGCAGCCGGGCCGAGTCCAGCGACGTGGTGCTGGAGTTCGGCTGGGGCGCGGACATGAACCAGGCCGCCCAGTCGGTCCGGGAGCGCCTGCAGCAGACCTTCCTCCCCGACGAGGCCCGCCGTCCGCTCCTGCTGCGCTACGACCCCAGCCTGGACCCGATCCTGCGGGTGGCCCTGGCCCTGGACCCCTCTGCAGACGGCGGCCCGGAGGGCGAAGCCGCCCTGCTGATGCTTCGCGAAGTGGCCGAGGACACCCTCAAGCCCCGCCTCGAAGCGATGGACGGCGTCGCAGCGGTCAAGGTCCGCGGCGGCCTGGAGCGCCAGATCCTGGTCGAGGTGCGCGAGGACTGGCTGGCGGCCCGGCGCCTGACCCTGGAACAGGTCCGCGGCGCCCTCGCCACCGAGAACGTGAACATCGCCGGCGGCGCCATCCGAGAGGGCGACACCGAGTACCTGATCCGCACGCTGAACGAGTTCAGCCGCATCGACGAGCTCCAGGCCCTGCAGATCCGCCGCAGCGACGGCCAGCTGGTCCGGCTGGACGAGGTGGCCGAGATCCACGAGGCCCACAAGGACCGCGAGGTGGTGAGCCACCTGGACGGCCAGGAGGCGGTGGAGCTCGAGGTCCACAAGGAGGCCGACGCCAACATCGTCAGCGTGGCCCGGGCGGTCAAGGAGCGACTGGGGGTCGACGCCGCGCCGGTCCAGACGGTGCCTGAAGGCATGCCCCGAGGCCCCCCGACCCTTGCTGAGCAGCTGCCAGAATTCCTGAGCCTCAAGGTGCTCGATGACCAGGCCGCCTTCATCGAGGCCGCGGTCAGCAACCTGGGCGCCACGGCGGCCCTGGGTGGCCTGCTGGCGATCTCGGTGCTGTTCCTGTTCCTGCGGGACCTGCGGGCCACGGCGATCATCGGCACCGCCATCCCGATCAGCATCGTGTGCACCTTTGCGCCGCTGTACCTGTTCGACGTCTCCCTGAACCTGATGTCCCTGGGCGGGCTGGCCCTGGGCATCGGGATGCTGGTGGACAACGCCGTGGTCGTCCTGGAGTCGATCCACGTCCAGGGGGAGCAGGGCGCGTCCCGCCGAGACGCCGCCGAGGCCGGGGTACGCGAGGTCGCCGCCGCCGTCGTGGCCAGCACCCTGACCACCGTCGCGGTCTTCCTGCCCATCGCCTATGTCGAGGGCATCGCTGGCCAGCTGTTCCGGGACCTTGCCCTGGCGGTGGTCTGCAGCCTGCTGGCGTCGCTCCTGGTGGCTCTGGTCTTCGTGCCGATGCTGGCCGCCCGACGGGTGCCGATCCCCCGGGTCGGCGCCACCGACGCCCGGGCCTTCCCGGTGCGCTTCGGCTCCTGGCCACAGCTCAAGGCCTCGGTCGCCTGGGACAAGGAGCGGGCCTGGCGTTGGGTCATGCTGCCGTACCAGGCCGTGCGCTTCTTGATCCGCGGCCTTCTGGAGCTGTTGGTCCTGCTGCTGGTCGTGCCCCTGCTGTACTTGGGCCGAGTCCTGTTCCTGGTCGCTGGCGTGGTGCTGCCCCGGCTTCACGGCGGTGCACTGTGGGTCGCCGAGCGCTTCGGCACCCTGTACGACCGGCTCGATCGCCGCTACCCCGCGGCCCTGACCTGGGCCCTGCGCAGCCCGGCCACGGTGCTCGGCTGGGCCATCGTCCTGCTCACCGCATCGGTCTACGGTGCGACCACCGTCGGCACCGAGCTCATCCCCGAGGTCCACCAGGGCCGCTTCACGGTCGAGGCCGCGCTGCCCGTCGGCACCCCCCTGGACCGCACGGTCTCGGTGCTCGCCGAGGTCGAAGAGACCCTGGCCGACCACCCGGAGATCGCTTCGGTCTACGCCGCCATCGGCTCGGAACGCCGGGCCGATGCCCGGCCCGACGAGGGCGAGCACACCGCCCGCCTGCTGGTCCAGCTGGCGGGCTCGGGCGATCTGGCCGAGCGCCAGGACCGGGTGATGGCCGAAGTGCGCGACACCCTCGCCACGCTCCCCCGGCTGACCACCCGCCTGCGCACGCCGGCCCTGTTCTCGTTCCGCACGCCGGTCGAGGTGGTGGTGGTCGGCCAGGACCTGGACGCCCTGCGGGCCAGCGCCGACCAGGTCCAACAGCTGACCGCGGATCAGCCCGGCCTCAACGACGTGCGCAGCTCCCTGGTGAGCGGCTTCCCGGAGATCCGGGTGCGCTACGACCGCCGGCTTCTGGACCGCTTCGGCCTGGGCGCGGCGGCGGTGGCCGAGTCGGTCCGCGACAAGGTCCAGGGTGCCGAGGCCACCCGGGTGCGCCGAGGCGACCGCAAGGTGGACCTGTTCGTGCGCCTGGTCGAGGACGATCGGGAGTCGGTCGCCCAGCTGGGCCGGATCAACGTGAACCCCAGCCTGGACCCGCCGATCCCCTTGAACGCGGTCGCCACACTCGAGGAGGGCATCGGCCCCAGCGAGATCCGGCGGATCGATCAGCAGCGGGCGGCGGTGGTGTCGGCCAACGTGGTGGGCTTCGACCTGGGCACCAGCGGCGCTGCGCTCTCAGCCGCCCTGGACGGGCTGAGCCTGCCCGACGGGGTGCACATCGAGGTGGCCGGCCAGAGCCGCGAGATGGCCCGATCCCTGGGCTCGCTGACCTTTGCCCTGGGGCTCGCGATCTTCCTGGTCTACGTGATCATGGCCAGCACCTTCGAGCACCTGCTCCACCCGCTGGTGATCTTGTTCTCGCTGCCCCTGGCCGCCGTGGGCGTGGTGCTGGGGCTGATCGGCACGGGCACGCCCCTGTCGGTGGTCGTGTTCATCGGCCTGATCGTGCTCGCCGGGGTGGTGGTGAACAACGCCATCGTGCTGGTGGACACCATCAACCGACAGCGCAGCCAGCTCTCGGCCCTGGCCGCGATCGAGCGGGCCGGGCGGCTGCGGCTGCGGCCGATCCTGATCACCACGGTCACCACGGTCCTGGGGCTCTTGCCCCTGGCCCTGGGACTGGGCGAAGGCGCGGAGATCCAGCAGCCCCTGGCTCTGACGCTGATCGCCGGGCTCACGTCGGCCACGCTGCTGACCCTGGTGGTGATCCCGGTGGTCTACAAGCTGGTCAACCGGGTGGGGGCCGCCGACCGTCTCCCGGCGGGCGCCGCCGAGGGCTCGGCGTGAGCCGGGACCTACAGGGCGCCCTGGACCGCCGACAGGCACTGGGCCTCTGTCGGAAAATCGTCCGAGGTCTTCGAGGCCACGACCAGGCCGTCGACCCACACGGTGAATTCGCCACGACGACCGGGGGTGATGGTCACGTCGACCCCGGCATGCTCGGTGATGTAGGCGGCCGCCCGGGCCGCACGAGGCTTGTAGTTTCAGGGGATGCAGTAGCGGATCTGGACGCGATCCATGAGGCCCTCCTGGCTTGGCATCAGCCTAATCGCCCGCTGGGACCTCGCCCATGAACCTGCGCGACTGGCTGCCCGCCCTGGCCGTTCGGCGCCCGGTGACCATCGGGATGCTGTTCGTCGCGATCTGCGTGCTGGGGGTGCTGGCGGTCCGCGCAGTGCCCCTGCAGATGATGCCGTCGGGCTTCACCGCGCCCTACATCTGGGTCTGGTACCCCTACGCCGGCTCGACCCCCCTGGAGACCGAGCGGGCGCTTGTCCAGCCCATCGAGGAGCAGCTCGCCACCATCTCGGGGATCAAGGAGCTGGGCAGTCGGGCGGCCGAGAACTACGCCAACTTCAGCCTGGAGTTCCACCAGTCCGTGGACCTGGACGAGGCCTACAACGCGGTGGTGGACCGCCTGGAGCGGGCCCGGGCCGAGCTTCCCGACGACGTCGACTTCTACGGCGTCTACCGCTTCAACCCGGACGACGAGCCGATCCAATGGGTCGGCGTGTCCTTGACGGAGGACCTGCAGGACTCGGCCCACGAGCTCATGACCACCGTGGTCCAGAAGCGGCTCGAGCGGGTCACCGGGGTGGGCAAGATCGAGGTCTGGGGCACCAATCCGCAGAACCTGTTCATCGACTTCGATCGAGACGCGCTCTTCGCCCACGGGGTCAGCCTGTACGAGCTCATGCAGAAGCTGCGCTCGGACAACTTCCAGCTGGCCAGCGGTCGGCTGACCGAGCGGGGCCAGCGCTTCTACGTGCGCTCCCTGGGCCGCTACAGCGAGGTCGAGGACCTGCGCAACACCCAGGTCCGCCCTGGGGTGCGGCTGGCCGACGTGGCCGAGGTCGGGTTCCGCAAGGAGCTGTCGGCCAGCATCAGCCACATCGACGGCAAGGAAGGCGTGTTCGTCGCGGTCTACAAGGAGTCGTCGGCGAACACGGTCCAGGTCGCCACCGACACCCGTGCGGCGTTCGAGGAGCTGGTCCGGGACCCCCGCACCGGGGCCATGACCACGGCGTTCCTGTTCGATCAGGGCAAGCTCATCGTCGAGAGCATCGAGAACCTGGTCATCACCGCGCTCCAGGGCGGCGTCTTCGCCGTGATCATCCTGTTCCTGTTCCTGCGCGAGGTCCGGATGACGCTGCTGATCGCAGCCTGCATCCCGTTCTCCCTGCTGCTCACGGTCACGACCATCCACTACACCGGCGGGTCCCTGAACCTGCTGTCGCTGCTGGGTCTGATGATTGCCGTGGGCATGGTCGTGGACAACGCCATCGTGGTCGTGGAGACGATCCACCGACGACGTCAGGCCGGTGCCAGCCCCCGCCAGGGCGCGATCAAGGGCACCGGCGAGGTCAACCTGGCCATCACGCTCTCCACCATGACCACGATGGTGGTGTTCCTGCCCGTCATCCTGATGAGCGACGACGCCATGTTCTCGTTCTTCTTCGGGGCGATGGGCTTCCCGGTAGTGTTCGCGCTGGCCGCGAGCCTGCTGGCGGCGCTGGTGTTCACCCCCCTCGGCACGCTGTTGCTGCCGGAACGCCGAGTCGCCGAGGACCCCAAGGTCATCCGGTGGCTGGCGGTGCGCTACCGGGCGCTGCTGGCCCGGGTCCTGGCCCGGCCCATGGACGGCTTCCTGACGCTGGTGTCGGTGATCGCCGTGACCGTGCTGATCCCCGGCGGCGCGGTCTCGTGCAGCGACGAGTCCCAGAGCAACCTGAACGACTTCACGGTCGGGTTCGAGGTGCCGTCGAGCTTCACCTACTACGAGCGGCTCGACGTGGTGGAGTCCCTGGAGGACATGGTCGAGGCCCACCGGGACGAGTGGGGGGTCGAGGTCCACCGCTGCCGCCTGTCCGCCAGCAGCAACCGAGGCTTCCTGAACGTCCGGCTCGACGAGGACGCCGAGATTGGCATCCCTCGGGACCAGGTGGTCGAGCAGGTCGAGAAGCTCATCCCGGAGAAGGCCGGGGTGCGCACGTGGATGGGCTGGGGAGGCTCGGGCGCCCGGGACCGCAACTCCAGCATCTCCCTGCGGGTCGAAGGCCGGGAGTCCGAGACGCTGCTCGTCCTGGCCGAGGAGATGCTGGACCGCCTGCGGCTGCAGCCGGCGTTCCTCAACGCCGAGCACACCCTGGAGTCGTCGGGCAACCAGGAGCTGCGCCTGGCCGTCGATCGGGACGCCACGACCCGCTACGGGCTCTCCGCCGCGACTGTGGGCCGGACCCTGGCGTTCGCCATGCGGGGCCAGCAGCTGCCCGACTACTACGAGGGCGCCCGCGAGGTGGACGTCTTCGCCCGGTTCCGGCTCGAGGACCGGGCCGACTTCGACCGGCTGATGGACTTCCCCCTGTGGAGCCCCTTCACCCAGGAGGCCGTGCCGATCCGGGCCGTCACGGAGCAGTCCGTGGCCCAGGGCTTCGGCAACATCGAGCGCACGGACCGCAAGACGGGCATGACCCTGAACCTGGAGCTGGCCCCCGACGTGGAGATGGAGGACGCCTGGGTCGCTGCGGGAAGCGCGCTGGACGGCATGCAGTTCCCCCGGGGCTACGGCTGGGCCAAGGGCCGGGAGGCCATGCAGCAGGTCGAGGACGATCGCGCCCGGAACCTGGCCCTGTCGCTGTCGGTGGTGCTGGTGTTCCTGATCATGGGGGTGCTGCTGGAGAGCTTTCTCTTGCCGATGGCGATCCTGACGACCATCCCGATGGCCCTGTTGGGGGTCTGGTGGACCCTCTACTTCACCGGCACCCCGGTCGACGCGATGGCCGGGGTGGGGCTGGTGATCCTGATCGGGGTGGTGGTGAACAACGGAATCGTGCTGCTGGATCTGGTGACCCAGCTGCGCCGCGAGGGCATGGACCGGACCGAAGCCCTGCTCACGGCGGGCACCCGACGGCTGCGGCCGATCCTGATGACGGCGCTCACGACCATCTGCGGGCTGCTGCCGATGGCCGTCGGGGATCGGACCTTCATCGGAATCCCCTACGCGCCCCTGGGCCAGGTGGTCGCAGGCGGGCTGGCGACGGCCACGGTGCTCACGCTCTTCGTGCTGCCCTATCTGTACGCCTTGCTGGACGACCTGCGCTCGGCGTCGTGGCGGGCGCTGGTGTTCGCGTGGCCCCGGAGCCGCGCCCAGGGGTCTGCGTCCTGAAGCACTGAGGGCTTTGCACACACCCAGCCGTCATGGGTCATGTCATCGCGGTGCCATTGTCACCACCCCGATCTGTGCGCATCCTGTGTCCAGGGTCGGTCGGTGCAGGAAGCCCCGCAGCCCCCAGGTGTCAAAGAGCCTCAACGGGGCCGCCGAGACACCGAAGAAGTCAAGAGAGCCAAGATGAGCAGACACCTCTCCGATCAGCCCTCCGGAATCTACCGGTTCGAGCACACCCCCCGGGGTCGCCGGCCGCTCGCCCGCAACCAAGCGGCTCGCGCCACGGCGCTCGAGCAGTCCCGCCTGCGCGGCCAGCTGACCTGGTCCTTGCCCCTCGCCGCGATCATCGCCATCGGAGCGGTCGTCGCAGGCACCCTGGCCAGCGCGTCGATCACCATCTACACGGCCCAGGCCATGGCCCTGGCCGGCATGTTGCCGGCCGCCCAGCACCTGTCCCGCTGGTCCCGCCTGGACCGCGCTCAGAGCGGCTCGAAGACCTCGTAGAGGAAGCTCGGGCGATCCTGCCACGCCGGGGTAGGTTGGGTCATGACTTGGATCACCGCCTTGATCGCCTGTACCGGAGGCACCGTCGACGTGGGCGGCGACGACTCCGGCACCGACCTGCCCGTCTGCACCCAAGACGACCTGGGCGAGACCTACGACCGCTACGTGGAGCCGCTGCTGACCGACGCTCACCCGTCGAGCTGCAACGAGTGCCACCTGGCAGGGGTGGACCTGACGATGTTCATCCAGGACGAGCCCTGCGCATCGATGGCCTGCCTGGTCGACGTGGGCTGGGCCGACCTGGACGCACCCGAGAGCAGCCTGGTCCTGGACTTCATCCTCCAGGGCGAGCCCGCGAGCACGCTCATCACGGACTCGGTGATGCAGCGGGAGCACGACGGCTTCCTAGAGTGGATCCTGTGGTCGGCCGAGTGCCACGACGACGTGTGTGGCGTGATCGACGACCCCTGTGGCCAGAGCACCGGCGAGAGCACGCTGCCCGAAGACGTGGCGACCCCGCTCGGGGGCTGTGACGAGGACGCCCTGGTCGAGAGCTTCGGGGACAAGATCTTCTCGTGGCACGGGCGCTGCTGGTCCTGCCACGTCGAGGGCGGCCAGAGCCGCGAAGAGTGGCCCGGCACCACGTTCTTCGAGTGGACCGACGACGAGGAGCAGTCCCTGCGCAACACGATGTACAACCTGATCGGCCTGGGCACCATCGACCTGGACGACCCGGCCAACAGCACGCTGCTGACCAAGCCCCTGGCCGAGGACCTGAGCGTGGTGACCACCGTGGGCACATCGGTGGGCGTGTTCCACGGCGGCGGCGACAAGTTCTACCTGAACGGCGACGGCGAGTTCACCGACGAGGCCTTCTTCGACTTCCTGGACTGGATCCTGGCCTACAAGACCTGCGTCGAGTCTCCCTGACGTGAACCTGGGCCCCTGGGTCCTGCGGCTGGGCGCCCTGAGCGCCACGCTGAGCGGGGTGGTCTGCTTCCTGGGCGTGCTCGCCGGGGTCTTCGACCCCCACCGGGCCAGCTATGCCATGGCGCTGTGCGTGTTCTTCGGGCTGCTGGCCGTGTTGGCTTCCCCGTTTCTGCCTCGCGCGGGCGGACCCCGCGCACGGGCGGTCCAGGTGGCCGAGCTGCTGTGGATCTGGACCATCGCGAGCACCTGTGCCCAGCTGGGCTGGGAGGCCCCCTTCGTGGCCTTGTCCCACTGGCTCGATGGGGTCACGGCCGCCGACACCTGGGCCTGGCTGTTCTGGGCCTATGGGGTCGCCGACAGCCGCTACATCATCGCGGACCCGTTCATCGTCTGCATGGAGGGTGTCACGGCCTACGTGGGCGGCCCGGCCGAGATCTGGACCCTGGTGTTGTTCCGCCGGGGCCAGCTCCAGCGGGCGGCCCGTTGGGGTCTGGTCATCGCCGCCACCCAGCTCTACGGGACGCTCCTGTACTTCGGCATCGAAGCGCTCGACGGCTTCGCACACATCAACACCGGCCACCCGGTGGACCTGTGGGTGAAGTTCCTGGGGCTGAACGCGCTGTGGATCGTCCTGCCCGCGCTGTCGATGTGGGCCTGTCTGCACGTGCTGCGCACCGGGGCGCCCGAGGGTCTGCGACGGCAGACCGCGCCCGGAATCCCTGCTGCATGAGCGTCTGGGCGCTAGCGCTATTGGGGGCCTGCGAGGTGGTCTACACCACCGACTGCCTGCCGCCGCCTCCGGGCCAGCCAGGCTGCACGGATCCGCTGGACACGGGCGTCGACAGCGCCTCATCCACCACCGGCGACAGCGACAGCTCGCCCGGGACAGGCACGAGCTCCTCCGACCCAGACACGGGCTGGCCAGCGGGCGAGTGGGTCGCCGCGCTGCAGTGGAAGGGGCTGGTCTTCGACACCATCCAGGACGCCATCGTCGACGCCGACGACGGCGACACCGTGCTGGTCTCTCCCGGGACCCACCTGGAACGCATCGACTTTCACGGCAAGGCCCTGCACGTGCGGTCCACCCACGGCGCGACGGCCACGATCCTGGAGGGCGGGCGAGGCGGGAGCGTGGTGAGCATCCGCGGCATGGAGCCGGCCACGGCGGTGCTCGAGGGCTTCACCATCACCGGCGGGCTGGGCTACGAGGACCACGGCGGCGGCATCTTCGTCGAGAACGCAGACGCGGTGATCAAGCACAATGTGATCACCGGCAACGAAGCCGGGATCGCCGGCGGGATCTACTTCCGCCACGGCCACGCGGTGGCGCACAACAATCTGGTCGTCGACAACCTGGCCAACCAGGGCGGCGGCGCGGTGGTGTGCACGAACTGCAAGGGGGGGTTCCGGTACAACACCCTGGTCTACAACCAGTCGGCCCAGGGCCCTGCGGGGGAGTGGTTCTACGAGCCCCAGGGCGACCTGGTGGGCAACCTGATCCTGCAGCTGGACGACGAGACCCACGCCTTCCGGTTCATGGAGGCCCTGGGGTACACCTTTGACACCGACTACAACCTGCTCTGGCCCGAGGTCGCCTGGGTCCCCCAGGGCGGCGAGGACTGGCCCCAGGGCACCGGGCTCGTCTACCAGGAGCCGCGATTCGAAGACCTGGCGGCAGGGGATCTGCGGCTGGCCAACGGCAGCCCGGGCATCGACCAGGGTCCGGCCGACGAGCTCGATGCCGACGGGTCCCGAGCCGACCTGGGCGCCTTTGGTGGGCCAGACGGCGACTGGTCACCCGACGCGCCGAACCACCCTCACCGCGCGAACCCTTGGGACACGGGCGGCTCCACAGAATAGGGATCCTTCGCGCGGGCCGTCGCCCCCGCCAAGGAGCCCGATGCTCTACAGCCGTGGAAAGGGACTCTACAGCGCCCAGTACAGGGAGTTGTTCAATGTCCTGATCCCCCGAAAGGGCGTGGCGGACTCGCTACAGGGCGAGCTGCTGCGGGCCATCACGCGGCTGGCCCGGGAGTGCTACGACAACGGCAACGTGACTTGGCAGGAAGACTGCCAGGACCACCAGCCTTACGTAGACTTGTTGCGGCTGTGTCTGTTGGACCTGTCGGTGTTCGGCGTGTGGGGAGTGGTCCAGATCGCCCAGGATCTGGACACGATCCAGGCCATCGGCGAAGGGCGAGAAGAGTTCGACTTCCCCGACCACGAGGACCCCTACGATCGGGTCACCGACCGGGTCGTCGAGTGGTGCAACCGCTACCTGACCCCCTTGGCCCTGCCCAACGGCTACGCGCCCCGCCGCTGATCCACTGGCCATGCGCCACGATCCCAGACGTGGCAGGATGCCGCTGCTCGGGAGAGAAGATGAAGGCGCTGTTGGGACTCATTCGCGACCTGCTCTCTCGGTTGTTCGGGAGCGGCCGAGACCACTGGGACCTGGAGCCCGACGCGGCCACCGTGCCCGCGGAGCCCGTGCTGCGGCCGGCGGCCCAGGACACGGACTCCAACGACACAGACACCGAGATCGATGACGTGAAGCAGGTGGTGACGTTCGGGGGGGTGGCGCCGGAGCCAGAGCCCGAGCCCGAGCCCGAGCCCGAGCCGGAGCCGGAGCCGGAGCCTCAGCCGGAACCCGAGCCGGAGCCGGAGCCGGAGCCCGCCTGGCTACCCCTCGACCATGCTGAGATCGGCGCCGCCATCTCCGCCGTCGTCATCGACGGCACGCCCCACTCGGTGTCCAGCTGGCGCGAGGCGGTCCTGCTCGCCGCCCAGGACCACCTGGGGCACAAGGGAAACCTGCCGGAGCGGGGCTACACCGCGCGGCAGCGAAGCGCCTATGCCTTCCAGGGGGACGAGACGAAGCGCTTCTTCGAGCCGGTCGGGGACGGCTGGCACATGAAGACCAAGTTCAACGCAGCCTTGGCGGCCACGGTCTGCCGCCACCTGCTGGTCGAGGCCGGGCACGACCCGTCCGGCTGCGGCTTCCAGGTCGAAGGCGGCTGATCAGAGCAGCTCGGCCAGCTGCTTCAGGAGCTTGGGGGCCCCGGGCGCTTCCTTGCTCAGCAGCGCTGCCGCGGGCACGGCGGCCTCGACCTTGCGCTGCTGCTTGGCGTCGCGCAGGCCGGCGATGACCAGCTTGCCTTCGGGGGTCAGCATGCCCAGAGCCGGACCCAGCTCCAGGCACTGGGTGGCGTCCTTGCTCAGGTCCAGGACCACGAGCCGGGGCTCGGCGCTGCCGGCGATGTCCAGGGCATCGTCGTCGGCCGCCGCGCACACCGCGGCGTGTCCCAGATGAGCCAGCGCCAGCCGACCCCGCTCCAGCCGGTAGGTGTCGTTGCCGACCAGCAGCACCGCCAGGTCGTCCGGGTCGACCTGGGGCTCGGGCGGGGGCGGGGGCGCCAGGGCCGGGGCAGGACCGACCCCTTCGGGGGGCAGGGCCTTGACCAGGCGCTTGGGGGCGACGTCGCGGTAGGACTCGTCCAGCCAGTCGACGCACTGCTCGAAGGGCAGGGCGGTCGCGGCGTCGAAGGACATCGAGACCCAGCCGTGCCGGCCCATGCCGTAGCCCATGGGGACTGCCCAGCCGTGCTCCAGGACGTCGAGCTGGCTCCGCTTGATCTTGAGGCCCAGGTGGACCCGCTCGGCCGAGGAGTCGATGAAGGCGAAGATCTTCTTGTTCACCTTGACCACCAGGTGGCCCCAGGGGCTCTCGACGTAGCTCTCGGGCAGACGCAGCGCGCTGCGGAGGAGGCGGTCGTGCAGGTCGGCGTGGGGATTGGACATGGGGGTCTCAGGTCTTGGGGGGGTCGGCCTCGTAGACCACCACGCCGACGGCCGCCTTGTTCAGCGCGTCGGTGCCGCGGGCGGCGAGCTCGGCCAGGTGGTGGTCGGCGACACCCAGCTGGTAGCGCAGCGCGGCCATCAGGGCCTCGCGCCAGAGCCGGAGCGGCTCGCCGCTGAGCTCGTGGTAGCTGGCCTGGGTCATCTCGTAGACCCAGCTGGCTTGAACGGCCACGCACGAAGCGCTGCGGATGTGACTGGCCAGCAATGCACCGGTACCCACCAGGGAGCAAGGCTTGATCTCGGCAAGCTGCTCGCCACGACCGGCGTCTGTGGTGCGGTACACGCCGATGCTGCCCTCGGCCAGCAGGTAGGCCGAAGCGCCGGTGTCGCCCTCGAGGAACAGGGCCTCGCCGGTCTGGAGACGGCGGGGCATCATCGCCGCGCCGATGCGGACCAGGGGCGCGGCGGCGGCCCGCTGCAGGCCGGGCAGGGCACGCAGGGAGCGGGTCACACCGACGGCGGGCTCTCCGGCCAGGGTGCCGCGCATCCGGCGCCACAACTGGGTCAGCGGTCTGGCCCGGGACGGGCTGGCGGTGGAGCCCTGGGCGAGCGCCGCGATCCGGCCATCGGTGCGGGTCACCCGGGAAGCCGCGATGCGCAGGGCGTCCTGAAGGAGGGCGTCGTAGGCCTGGGGGGCCTGGTCGCGCAGATCGGCCATGCGAGCCGCTGGCAGGGCGATGAGCTCCACCGTGCCCTGGGCCACGATGCTCGCCACACGCAGACTGGACGGGCCGAAGGCAGTGCCTTCTCCCACAAGCTCGTGGGGCCCGATCGTGCCCACGACCCAGCCGTGCAGACGCGCTTCCAACGTGCCAGACGCCACGATCGCGACGCCGCCACCGGGCTCCCCGGCGGACCACAGGGTCACACCCTCGGCCAGGACCCGCGGCTCCCACCACGGCGCCGAGTGCCGCAACACGTCGGCCGGCACCTCGGCAAGCATGGGCGCGGCTCGCAGCAGCTCCAGCGCTCCGGACATCGTCGCTCCTGTGACCGGAGCCTATCTGGGAGGGAAGTCCCGGGCCCTGTCAGGGCGACGAGGTGCGCTCATAGCGCCGATCGCTCGGGTTGATCCTGGCGAGTCGCAGTCAGGTCGGACGCTTGGCGTCGACCCTGGGGCGCCGATGTGGCCCGCGTCACCTCAAGCCCCAGGGGCGGCGCCAGGCGTTCGAACCGTCGCGACTCGCCCATCAACCCGAGTGATCGGCGCTATTCAGGGCGCTGGGGCAGCGGCGGCTTGGTCCGGCCCTGAGCCGAAGCGGACGACGACCTCCTGGTCCAGGCGCAGGCCGTCGTCGTTGCGGCCGAACACGATCACCCGGAGCTCGTCGCCGGGCTCGCCCTGGAGCATCACGGCGTGGGTGGTGCGCAGATCGTCGGTCTCGAACAGCAGGCCCTGGTCGTCCTCGGCGCCCGTGGTCATGGGCTCGCTGGTCAGCCAGTTGATGACCACGCGGTCGTCGCCCAGGGGATTCACCAGCGCCATCGTCTGGGAGGGCTGGGGGTCTTCGTCGACCGCGGCAGAGCGCTCCTGGTGGAGCTGGAGGGCGCCCTGGATGCTGAGCTCTCCGTGGCCGTAGACGCCGTCGGGACCTTCATCGCCCTGGTCGAAGGCCGAGTCCTGGAGCAGGGTGCGCACGTCGTTCGGGTCGTCGACCCCCACCGAGCGCAGCAGTGCGGCGGCGGCGGTCACGTGCACGGCGGCCTGGCTGGTGCCCTGGAGCAGGAGGAAGTCGTGGGCGTCGCCCCGCAGGGTCTCGGCGCCGACGCCGTCGGGCATGCCGTCGCCGTCCGCGTCGTCATAGAGCGTGCCCCCGGGCGCGACGAGCTCGAGATCCCGGCCCCGGTTGGAGTAGCCGGGGACCTGGTGGTTCAGGTCGGTGGCCCCCACCGCGATGACCGAAGGCAGCGCTGCTGGGAAGTCGATGTGGTCGCTGTACCCACCGTTGCCGGCTGCAGCGACGAGGGTCGCACCCAGGCTGTAGGCGTAGTCACAGGCGTCGGCCACGGCCTTGGAGAAGCGCGGGGTGGTGACGGACATGTGGATGACGGCCGCGCCGTGGTCCGCAGCCCAGACGATGGCCTGGGCCAGGTGGTCGCTGCGGCCGACCAGGGCGTCGGCCTGATCGTCCCAGCCCAGCACGCGGATCGGGAGCACGGTGACCCCAGGGGCCAGTCCGGCGCTGCCGACACCGTTGTTGGTGGACTGGGCCAGGATCCCGGCCATGTGAGTGCCGTGGGAGCCATTGGGGGAGCGACTGGCGTCGGCGTCGGTCGGGTCCTCGTCGTCGTCGATGAAGTCCAGACCGGGGGCCAGGTTGGCCACGCCGTCGGGGCCCGGCACGATGCCGGAGTCCAGCACGGCGACGGTGATGCCGACACCGATTGTGATGTCGTGCACCCCGCCGATGGCCTGGGAGTCCAGGTTCCACTGGAGCGGGTAGAGGGGATCGTCTGGAGCAAGGGCGGCGTGGGTCACGAAGACCGGCTCGACCCACTCGACGTCCTGGTGGTTGTACAGAGCGTCCTGGACGTCGGCCAGGTCGCTGTCCAGGGACAGGCTGTAGACGCCGGCCTGGGGACTGGGGGTGTCGCGGTTGGAGGTGCCGGCCCCCGCCAGCGGCGCCAGGTCCAACGCGCCCAGGTCGGCGAAGATACCGTCCAGGTCCGGGTCCCCGCTCTGGACCGCGCCAGCCTGCCAGCTCAAGGGCTTCTTGTCCGAGCGCAGCTTGACCACGTACTGGCCGTCCACGGCGTCGCCGGCGCCCGGGGTGGGGCTTGGCTGGGCCCTGGGGGCCTCGGGGGTCAGCGCCGTGCCCACCTGGACGGCGGCCAGGTCTTCTTGGGCGACCACGCCCGGTTCGCCAGCACAGCCTGCGCTGGTGGTCCCGGTCGCAGCGCCGGAGATGCTGCCGCCGGCGTAGCCGCCGGTGGCCTGGAGCAGCAGGCCGAGTCCTGCCAGGCCGCCGATCAGAACGACCGGCACGATGATGCGTCGGTTCAAGGAAGCCCCCGAGGAGTCGAGAATCGGCGCTGACGCTACCAGCAGCGAGCCGGTGGTCGGGGTCACGATTCATCATGATCCCGGCTTGATCTCACGGGCAGCGATCCCCTTGTAGGGTCCAAGGTGACACCTGGAGCCCCCGCCGGTGTTGAACCCGGTCAGACCACAGAGGGCCTGTGTCCCTGGACGTCGAACAGCTCTACCGGAGGTATGGCCCCATGGTGCTTCGTCGCTGCAGGTCCCTGTTGGGGGACGACCAGGAGGCGGTCGAAGCCATGCAGGACACCTTTGTCCAGGTCGTGCGGCACACCGACCGCCTCCGGGTACAGCACCCGTCATCGCTCCTCTGGCGCATCGCGACCAACACCTGCCTGAACCACCTGCGCACCCGCCAGCGGCGACCACTCACGGCCGACTCGGTTCTCGTGGCGCGCATCGCCTGCGCACCCGACGCCGAGGATCGGACCAGCGCCTCGATGCTGCTCGACCGGATCTTTGCTCGGGAACAGCCGTCGACCCGGGTCATGGCGGTCCTGCACCTGCTGGACGGCATGACCCTTGAAGAGGTCGCCCAGGAGACCGGGCTCAGCGTGTCCGGGGTACGCAAGCGCCTGCGGGTGCTCAAGGCCCACGTGGCCGAGCTCGAGGGCGCGTACTGATGCCCACCGCCGTGCCGGACTGGGTCCTGGAGCGCTTCCTGTTGGGAGAGCTGCCGCCGGAGCGCCAGGCGGCGCTGGCGGCCCGGGCGACCCACGACCAGGCCCTGCAGGCCCGCTTGCAGGCGCTCCAGGCGTCGAACCAGGCCATCCTCGAGGCGCTTCCGCCCCGGGTCGTGGCGGCCCAGGTCCTGGCGCCGGCCCCCCGGCCACGCCGCGGCCGCCGCTGGACCTGGCTCGCGGGCGGAGTGGCGGTGGCCGCCGGCGCGCTGCTGACCCTGGGCCCCGAGCCTGCAGGGCCGGTCGTGCGCGAGCCCGCGGCCGAGCAAGGCCGCTGGGACGACGTGCGCATCAAGGGCTTCTTGCCTGGGCTGGCGATCTACCGGCAGAGCGGGGATGGGCCGGAGCGGCTCGAGCCCGGGGCGCTGGTGCGGGCCCTCGACGTGGTCCAGCTGGCGGTGCAGCCCGCCGGTCGGCCCTATGGTGCGGTGCTCTCCCTGGACGGCCGAGGGGCCGTGACCCTGCACTTCCCGGCCAGCGCCGACGAAGCCGGGGCGCTCCCAGAGACCGGACCGGTGCCGCTGGATCGGGCCTATCAGCTCGACGACGCCCCCCGCTACGAGCGCTTCCTGCTCATCACCTCGGACGCACCAGTGGACCTGGCCGGGCTCCTCGAAGCCGCCCGGAACCACGCCGCCAGCGACAACGCGATGGGCGGTCCCCTCCCCCTCCCCGACACCCTCGAGCAGACCTCTGTGTTGCTCCGGAAGGCCCCATGATCGGTCTGTTCCTCTGGATGCCCTTGGCGTCGCCCGTCCTGGCGGCCGCTGACCCGCCCGCCGTGCGGCGGATCGCACTCGTCGCCGGCGCCAACGACGGTGGGCCCGAGCGGATGATGCTGCAGTACGCCACCCGGGACGCCGAGACCCTGGCTGGGGTGCTGGTCGAGCTCGGGGGGGTGGCTCCGGGGGACGCGAACCTGCTCCTGGACCCCGACCGGGCCGCGCTGGAGCGGGCCTTTGACCAGCTGGGCAGCGACCTGGAGCAGGCGGCTGTGCACGCCCGTCGGACCGAAGTGCTGGTGTACTACTCGGGGCATGCCGACGACCGGGGCCTGCTCCTCGGTTCCGAGCGCTTCACCTATGCGGAGCTGCGATCCGAGCTCGAGGCGCTGCCCGCCGACGTGAGGATCGCAGTGGTCGACGCCTGCGCATCTGGCGCACTGGTCCGGGACAAGGGCGGCACACCGGTCCAGCCCTTCCTGTTGGACGAGTCGACCGCGCTGGAGGGCCACGCCATCCTGACCAGTTCGTCAGCCGACGAGGCCGCCCAGGAGGCGGATCGAATCGAGGCCAGCTTCTTCACCCACGCGCTGGTGACCGGGCTGCGGGGCGGGGCCGACGTGAACGGCGACGCCCTGGTGACCCTGAACGAGGCCTACCACTTCGCCTACTCCGAGACCCTGGCCCGCACCGAGGTGACGGCCCGGGGGCCCCAGCATCCGGCCTACGACATCCAGCTCACCGGGACCGGGGACCTGGTCATGACCGACCTGCGAGCGACCAGCGCCGGGCTGGTGCTCGGCGAGGCGTTGGGCGGTCGGTTCTTCGTGCGAGACAGCGACAACAACCTGGTCGCAGAGCTGTTCAAGCCCGAAGGCCGGTCGGTGGACCTGGGGCTTCCGCCCGGGGACTACCGGGTGACCCTGGAGTCCGAGGGGCAGCTCTTTCGCACGGAGCTGACCCTGCGGGACGGCGCCCGCACGCCCCTGGGCCCAGACGACCTGCTGCCCATCGGCGCGGAGCAGACCGTGGCCCGGGGCGACAACGCCGACGCCGCGCTGGACCACGTGCCGGTGATGGGAGGACTGTGGCCGTCCTTCCACGGGCGCAAGGAGCTCCGGAACTTCGAGGTCAACCTGATGGCCACGCGCTCGACGGATCTCAAGGGCCTGGCCCTGACCCTGGGCGGCACCATCGTGGAGCGGGACAGCACGGGGTTGCAGGCGGCCCTGATCTTCAATGCCGCAGGGCGCAATGCGCAGGCGCTCCAGCTGGCGCTCGGCGCCAACCTGGTCGGCGGGGATCTGGACGGCTTCCAGGGGGCGGTCGGCGTCAATGTGGTCGGGCGCGACGTGCGCGGGCTCCAGGCAGCGGTCGGGGGCAACTTCGCCGGCGGCGACGTGTGGGGCTCCCAGTGGGCCGTGGGCCTGAACGTGGCCCCCGATGTGATGTTCGGCGTGCAGGCAGCGGTGGGGCTCAACTGGGCGACGGATCTGCGCGGCGGGCAGCTGGGTCTCCTGAACCTGGCCGGCCGGGCCCGGGGCTTCCAGTTCGGGCTGGTGAACGTGGCCAACGACATCGAGGGCCTGCAGGTCGGCCTGGTGAACATCGCCAAGGCCAACAGCGGGTTCAGCCTGGGGCTCTTCAACTTCAGCCTGGACGGGCTGTTTCACGCCCAAGTCTGGTCCAGCGACACCTCGGCGGGCAACGTGGCCGTGCAGCTCGGCACCCAGCGGGCCTACACCCTCATCGGTCTGGCCTACAGCCCCTGGGGAGGGCCCTCGGGCACGTGGGCGCCGCTGTTGGGTTGGGGCCTGCACTTCGAGCGACCCCGGCTGTACTGGGAGCTCGACGCGATGGCCTTCAGCCACCAGCCGCTGGATCGGTGGGAGTCCAACCCGAACCTGGTGACCAAGCTGCGGGTGACCCTAGGCGTGCCCGTGCTCGACCGCTTCGCGGTGTTCGGTGGGCTCAGCGCCAACGTGCACGTGCCGTACCCCGGAAGTCCGTCGGTGCAGGACCTGGCCTGGGCCAACCGGCTGGGCGAGACCGACGCAGGCCGGGAGATCCTGGTGTGGCCGGGGGCGTTTGGGGGGGTTCGGTTCTAGTCCCCAGACGGGTCAGGCACCGGGGCCCCCTGGCCTGATCGGTCCGCAGAGCCACCCGTTTCTTCCGCCTGCGCAATCAAAGCCCGGCAACTCTTCCGCCTGGAGGTCTTCATGGGCTCCTGAGGGGTCGTAGACGGCCAAATTCGCCCCGAATTGGGCGTCGATGGCCCACAGGCGGAAGAGGGAAAGGGCTTTGAGGTGGAGAGGGGGCTAGTCCTTGTCCTTCCGCCGCTTCTCCTTCTCCCGCTCCTCCTTGGCTCTCTTCTTCTCCCGGTCCTCCCGCCGGTCCTCCATCGCGTCGACCTGGTTGTCCTTGACCTCGGTGACCTTTTCCTTGGGCGTCAGCCAGCGCTTCTTCATGCCGTCCTGGATGAACGTGACCCGCAGGCCCGCTTCGCCGCCGGAGAACAGGGTCTTGTCCGGCCCGGTGCGGGGCACGGCGTGGCCGGTGGTGCCCAGGCCGATGCCCACCGCCCACTTGGGACCCACGTCCCAGATCCACAGGGCGTTGAGCTCCCAGCCCACCCCCAGCCGGGTGAAGTCCCGGACGGTCAGGTCGGTGCGGAACTTCTGGCCGACCAGTCCCACGCCCCCGTTGACGCGGATCCGAGGCCCGAAGTGGAGCTGCAGGGCCACGCCGGCCTGGACCTGGGCCAGGAAGGGATCCAGATCGGGGTCGACTTCGAGCTCACCGTCGTAGCGGATCTGGGGCTGGGGGACCCACCAGCCGGTCACCACCCCCTGGAACTGCCACCAGCGGCCACGCTTCAGGGCCAGGGAGACCCGGGAGTCCAGGGCGAGGCCCATGACCTGGAGCACCGGCGGATCGCCCCCCGAGCCGAAGGCATCGGACGTCACCGGGTCCAGCTCGCCGCCGGTGGCGCCGTAGCCAGCCCCCACCGACAGCTCCACGCTGGGCAGCGGGGGCAGGGCCGCGAACGCGGGTATGAGCAGCAAGGTCGCCAGCATGTCCGCCTCCGTCGGGACTGTAGCCCCGCGGGCGGGTAGGTTGGCGCCATGTTGCTGACGACCGTCACTGGACTCGCCCTGCTGAGCGGCTGTCCCCAGGTAGCGCCCGTAGACGCCGGCCCCTTCGCGATCGGCTGTCCCGAACCCGGCGCCGCCCTGGCGGGCCTGCTGCCCCACGACCCCTACGTGGCCACCGGACCCGACAGCCTGGCCCGGGCCGGCGACGCGGTCCTGATGAATGGCCGCGCGGCGTTCGTGATCGGGGCGCCGGACCCGGTCCGGACCTGGTACCCCTACGGCGGCGTGCCCCTGGATGCGCTGACGCTGACTGCTTGCCGGCCCTCCAGCGACGACCACCTGGGCGAGCTGGGCGTGCTGATCGGCCGCGTGGACCTGGAGGACTTCGACGCGTCGACCCTGCGCATGTTCCGCGGGGACGCGCTCGAGGTGGTCAGCGACGGGTCCGACGGCGGGGCCGCGGTGGTCGAGGTGCACGGCACCGACGACCGCTTCTGGCTGGTCGAGCAGGAGCTGATCAAGTCCGCCTATGAGCGGGGTGGCGTGAAGCCCCTGAGCGAGCCCTACGGCATCGACGTGACCGTGCGCTACACCCTGGCACCGGGCGATGCGGTGCTGCAGATGGACGTGGTGATCTCCGGCGACGTGGACGAGGGCTTCCTGGTCGGTGCCTTCACGATTCCCTCGGACCGCACGGACCCCCTCTACTACCAGGACGACACGCTCTCCTTTGGCGGCCTGAGCCTGGACGCCGGGGTGCCCTGGTTCACCAACGGCAGCCCCGATGGCTCGGTGGCGCTGGCGATGCCCGGGGCCAACATGGCGCTCACGGCCATCTCGGGGACCACGACCCTGGTGGACCTGAACCAGGCCCTGGAGCCGGTCAAGCCGGGCTTCAGCGGTGAGGTGACGGTCCCGATGGTGCTGGCGGTGGGGAGCGGTCAGTCCGCCAGCGCCAGCTGCGAGCTGGCGCCCTGGCTCGAGGAGCCTGTGCCCGGGCTGCCCTTTGATGCCCAGGCGATCTCGGGCACGGTGCTCGACCCGTCGGGAGACGCCGCCGCCGGGACTAGCGTCGAGGTGCTGGCCCTGGCTTCAGACGGCGCCTGGCGGGTGCTGGACCGGCTCCAGACCGACGACCAGGGGCACTTCTCCGGGGTCATCGCCGGCCTGGACAAGGGCACCTGGCAGCTACGAGCCACCGGCGCCGGTCGGGACAGGGGGGACACCGTCGAGGTCGCGCTGCTCCAGGATCAGACCCTGGTGGTCGGCGCGGCTGGCTGGCTCGACGTGGAGACCGTCGACGACACCGGGGGGCCAGTGCCCGCCCGGGTCGAGGTCGAGCGCAGCGACGGCAGCAAGGCGGTGTTCCACCACGTGCCCGGGGACGGCGGCCACCCGCTGGCCCCTGGGGACTACGACGCCTGGATCAGCCGGGGGTACGAGCACAGCGTCGAGACCGCGTCGTTCACGGTGCCCGACGACGGCAGCGAGACCCTGGCCGCGGTCCTGACGCCATGGCTGGACACCGCGGGCTGGATCTCCGTGGACAGCCACCTGCACGCCGAGCCGAGTCCCGACAGCCGGGTGCTGCCCGTGGACCGGATGAAGTCCGCGGCGGCCGGGGGGCTCGAGGTGCCCATCAGCACCGACCACGAGGCGATCGTGGACCTGTCGGACGCTGTGGCTGCGGCGGGCGTGCAGGCCTGGGTGCACAGCCAGCTCGGCTCGGAGATCACGGCCACGCTTCCGGAGCACGTCAACGCCTGGACATTCCCCGCCCGCCCGGACCACGCCCGAGGCGAGCCGGTGGCCTGGCAGGGCCAAGGCTTCCCCGACCTGTTCGCCAACGCCCGCGAGCGCGGCGCCACCGTCATCCAGGTCAACCACGCCCGGGTCAACGGCAGCTGCGGCATCCTGTGCCTGCTGGCGTGGGACCGGCTGAGCGAGCTGCCCGGGCTGGACGATCCGACGGTGCTCGGACTGCCAGCCGACGAACCCATCTGGTCCTGGGACCTGGACGCCTTCGAGGTGATGAATTCCACACGCAGCCCGTTCCTGGACCCCGGCGATCCCAACCGGAGCGGGGCCTTCGAGGACTGGCTGAGCTTCCACAACCTGGGCCACAGGGTGGCGGGCATGGCGGTCACCGATGCCCACGGCGCGGACATCCCCGGGCAGCCTCGCAGCTACCTGGCGGTCGACGACGACGACCCGGCCACGGTGACCGACGCGGCGCTGGATGCGGCCGTCCTGGCCGGTGCGGTGCAGATGAGCGCCGGCGCCTTTGCACGGGTGTCCATCGACGGGGCCGGGCCCGGCGAACAGGCGACCGCCGTGGACGGCGAGGTCACCCTGGACCTGGAGCTCCAGGCCCTGGCCGAGATCGACCTGGTCCACGTGGAGATCCTGGCGAACTGCGACGAGGTGGCCGAGGTGGTGGTCGACGCGCCAGACGAGGTCGTCAAGCACGACGGCAGCGTGACCCTGACCCTGACCCAGGACGCGAGCATCGTGGTGGTGGGCATGGGCACCGGCGCGATGCCACGAGGGCTCGAGGACTACGACGCAGCGAACGTGCCGCGGGTGGTCACGAACCCGATCTTCGTGGACGTGGACGGCGACGGCGCGTTCACCCCAGCCGGGCCCAAGGCGTGCACCTGGAGCCCGGTGCTGGGGGAGAGCAGCCGCTGACGCGGTTGAACACCGAGTAGGCTGGTCAGCCCCGGGAGGTTCTGCCGATGCCCGCAGAGACCGACGCTGCCCGCTGGCTCGCTCGGCTGCTGCGCGTGCTCGCCCGGGACGAGCCGGCACTGGCGGAGCACCGCTTCAGGCCCCATCCGCCAGGCCTCGTGGTGGCGCTTCCGCTCCTGGACTGCGAGCTGCTCTTCCAGTCCCGGGACGCGGCCCGGGCGTGGACCCGCACCGCCTCGTTTGCGGTGTCCATCCGGTCCGAGCAGCCAATGGTCGAGGGCTTGTCTGGCACCCGCCGGGTGCTGCAGGTGCTGCGGGACAGCCTGGCCCGCGCGGATCCGGGTGATCTGGTCTTCTCGGCGGTGCCGACCGGGGGCGGCAAGCGACCGGTCTCCGAGATCGATCACACGGTCGCCGCCGCTGCCCACGCCGAGCTCGCCGACACACTCCACCGCGCCTCCTTCCTGGCCTGGAAGGTCATCACGACCGAGGACCTCTACCCGCACGTGGGCACCTTGGGGCAGCCCCTGAGCCACCGGGACTTGCTCGACGGCTGGGACCGGACCTTGGCCCGCCTGCGGAAGGGGGCACCGCCCGACAGGCTCGGGCTCTACGTGCACGTGCCCTTCTGCACCGTGGCCTGCACGTTCTGCTATTGCGGCAAGACAGACCGCTTCGACCGCGGCGGCTTCGACACCTACCTGAGCCAGCTCCTGGACGAAGCGGAAGGCTTCCGCGAGGTCTTCGAGGGGGCCCGGTTCACGTCGGCCTACTTCGGCGGCGGCACGCCGTCGCTCCTGTCCCCCCCCGCGATGTCCCGGCTCTTCCAGCAGCTCCACCGGTGCTTCGACATCCCGGCCGGCACCCAGGTCATCTACGAGGGCAACCCGGACTCGCTCTCCGAGCGCAAGATCGAGGTGATGGCGACCGAGGGCCAGGTCACTCGGCTGACGATCGGCGTCCAGACCCTCGATGACCGGGTCCAGGCCCGCGTCCGGCGGCACAACAAGCCCCAACACGTGGCCGACGCCGTGGCGGCCGCCCGCAAGTGGGGCATCCGCCACGTGAACACGGACCTGATGGCCGGGCTGCCCGAGCAGACCCTGGAGAGCTTCCAGCAGGACCTCGAGTACCTGCTGTCCCTGGAGCCCGACAGCATCCACCTCAACGCCTTCCGACCCCTGCCTCGGGTCGCGCTGGCGCGACAAGGGCTCGGCACGGGAGAGGACTGGATCCGGCTCCGCAACGAGATGATGGCGTGGGCCACGGACCGGCTGAGCGCCGAGGGCCACACCGATGAGCATGGGGGTGGCCAGCGCCGCAGCGCCGACGCCGCGAACCTGCAGGAGTACGACCTGAGGCGTCAGAACAGCTCCCTGCTCGGCCTGGGCTTCCCCGCTCGGGCCCATGCCTTTGGGAGCTACTTCTACGCCCCGGACCGCAGCGAGGGCTTCGACCCTGCCCTCCAGCGCGAGATCAGCGGCAAGCGGCGTTGGGTCGCCGTGCCGTCCCATGGGCCCGAGGAGGCCCACAAGTACCTGGTGGCGAACTTCCGCACGGGCTTCGACCTGGCCGAGTTCGAGGGGTTGTTCGGCTGCCAGCCCGAGGATGTGGCAGGGGAAGCCCTGGAGCAGCTGACAGCCCTGGGGGTGGTGCGGCGGACCGCCTCCCGGGTGGAGACCCACGGCGGGACCCACGGGGAGAGCCTGGTGTACCGGACCTTGCTCTACAGCCCGGCGCACCGGGCCCGGGCGATCGAGGTCTGGGGTGCGGAGTACGACCCCGCCCAGGACTACAGCGCCAGATTGCGGGAGCTGGTGGAGTCGTTCAACCGAGGGCGGTCGCCACCCCGTCGGTGATCGGCCAGAGCTCAGCGTCGCCGTGACGGTCCAGGTAGGCCCCGAAGTGACCCCCGCAGACCGCCCGGCGCTCGCAACCCTGACACGCCGTGGTCCGCCGCCGGCCCAACGCGACCGCGGTGGTGGACTCCTGGTAGTCGGCTTCGCTCCAGAAGTTGACCCCCTGGGGCTCGTGGACCGCGTCGTCGCCCAGGTCCTGGTGGTCGAGCAGACCGTCGTGGGTCTGGTCTCGCAAGGACGGCGGCAGGACGCAGTGGGGAATGCTGAAGAACACCAGGCGGCAGTGCTGGGCCGCAGCCCGCTCGGACAGCGCCTGGAAGCGCTCGGCCAGGGCGCGCTGCTCGGTCAGCGACAGGGCGTCGGCCAGGGAGCGCTCGGCTGAGCTCCGCACCGGCACCGGTGTGCCGAAGACCCAGGCCTGGGGCTCGAAGGACAGCACGATGTCCGCCAGGGCATCCAGGTGGGACACGTTGTGGCGGGTGAGCACGGTGGAGCAGCGCCGCCGAGATCCCAGGGTCGCGCGGGCGTGCACGCTGGCCGTCACGAACTTGCGCCACCAGCCGGGCCGCTGTGTCACGACCGCACCGGTCTCAGCGCTGTGAGCGTGCACGCTGATCATGACCTCGTCCAGAAGAGGCGCCACTGTGGCCGCCCAGCGGGGGTCCTCCCACTTGAGCAGGTTGGTGATCACATAGGTGCCCAGCCCCAGCTCCTTTGCCCGGCGCAGGGCGTTCGGGAATTGGGGGTGCAGGGTGGCCTCGCCGCCCATGAACTGGATGACCTGCACGCCGTCGGCGACCGCTTCCTGGAGGCGGATCTCGATGTCCTCCCAGGCCATGAACTCCCGTCGCTCGATGCGGTCGGCCTCGCAGCAGAAGCGACACGCCAGGTTGCAGCCACTGGCGATGAACAGCTCCAGGCGCCTGGCCGGCTGGTCGGCCTGGGTCAGGCGGAGGCCCCGCTCCGCCAGGGCCATCACCAGTCGGGAGAGCTCGTCCAGGCCCACCGGGTCGCTGATGGGCCCCTCGGGGGCCACCGCCAGGCTGCCACCCACCGCCGAGACCCGCAGGCCCAGGTCGCCGCCAGGGCCGTGGACTCGGAAGTCGACCCGGCCGGCGCCAAAAGCCGGGGTCTCGACCACCGTGCCCGGCCTCGCCTGGATCCAGGGCTGCAGCGCATAGCGCCAGAGCACGCGGGCCAGCTCCTGGATGGTCCGGACCGGCCTCACTGCCTCGCCCAGGCGGCAAAGTAGACGTCGGCGCTGGCGCAGCCATGCTCGAGTGCGGTCGCGGTTGGCACGACTCGAACCCCGGGCAGGTGGCGGACGACGTCGGTGAGCGCGTCAAAGGCGTCCTGGCGTCCAGCTCGTGCGAACTGACGCCCCACGTCGTCCCAGGCCGATTCGAGCCCGCGACCGCCAGCCGAAAAGCCCAGCTGGACGGTGTTGTAGATGCGATTCAGGGCGTAGCGCACGGGCTCGGCCGGGCGCAGCCGCAGGGTCAGGTAGTACCAGCCGTCGCCCAGGGTCGAGGTCTCGGCCATGGCCTGGGCCAGAGCCTGGGCCTGGTCGGGCGCACCCGCCGCCGCGGCCTGGGGTGTTGCACCGCCCAGGTAGACCTTGAAGCCGGTCTCGCCGGTGGGTCGACACTCCAGCGAGAGCACGCCGACCCTGCGGTCTGCGGGCACCCAGCCCGGCAGTGTGCAGCCGGGCACGACCCTGTCCAGGAGC